>Ga0129317_1000049_pt1 | contig 148464 bp, 150 predicted proteins | sample Cm1ome_FD_94430 | JGI IMG/M metagenome (GOLD analysis project Ga0129317, IMG submission 94430) | Eastern black-and-white colobus group fecal microbial communities from Wisconsin, USA - Cm1105 metagenome | ecosystem: Host-associated > Mammals > Digestive system > Large intestine > Fecal...
GAAACCTCCAAATGTAGTAAATTTCTATCTCCTATCCATGGAGTGGAGTAAAAAGCTATTTACTATCATCATTATGAGCTTGAAATAGGCAAATGTCTATCTACCCAAGAATTGAGCGCTTACAGAAAAACGGCGCTCAACATTAAATACCATAGCTTCCAATTTCAACATCTTGCTCTCCAATAACGCACATTTTATGGATACTTCTGAACACCGGCAAAAGGTACCTGATTTATAATCTATATGTAATGAGCTAAGGTCAATTACACTGTGCGTCACTGACCCTAGCTCATTTTTTACTCTTCATCAATTTCAAAGACTTTCCGGTATTTCTTTCTTTGGCTTTCTAATGGCATCTGATCACAAAACTCTTGCAGCCATTCTTCGCATATAGACACCATTTCTTCCACAGGAAAATCATACTCCCCATATCCTATATCCCAATCGCAATCTTTACTTCGTTCTCCATACTCCACCAGCAACTCCGGAAACACTTCCATGGAAAAATAAATCGAATACTCATTCAATCCCATCGCATCAAACAAATACATAAATTTTTTAAAATCCCCAACTGTCATTGAAATTTTTTTCTTGATTTTATCTCTGTAGTTATCTCCACATAATCGTAAGAATTTGTTTTCCTGAGAAATGATATCTTTCGTTTTTTTCATCGGCTCTCTTCACTCCCGCTATCCATTTTATCTTCTGGTGCATATATAGCCATTATACTGCTACTGTCATCATCGTGATCAATATGTATCCAATAATCTCTTATCCAATAGCCCGTGTGGCTTTTCCCCAGTGTATAAAGCTCATTTGTTTGAAAATCCACAATACATACTTCCGGAAATCTACCATTGGAATCGTTCCATTCCATTTCATCCTGATACATGGAAAGGACTTTATCCAGACAATTCTGACACAAGTATTTTTTTATCACTTCAAAATTCGGTGTACTCTTTTCTCCGTAATTCACTTTACCCTCAAAAATCCCATGGTTTGGCATCCCGTTGATCCGGAAACTGCACTCTTCCTCTCCATGTGAAGATGACGTAACACTTAATCCACCATCACTAATGATTTCCGTACCATCGTCAGAATACACACGAGTATCTAATGTTGATATTTCCATTGTATTCAAACATACTAACCCCAACATTCCCGACTTTCTGTAATATGGCATCAAGCTTCTTTCATTATTTCCGCAAATGCAGCACTTTTCCTGGCTGATTTCAGATTTCACATCCGGAAGTTGAAAATTATTCTCTGCTTTTGTTGTTACCGCATTCAATTTATGTACGCATCCCGTACAAAGCAGTGCAATCACAATTGCACCAAGTATTCCTTTTTTCTTCATTCCTACCTTCTCCAACGCACAAAAAAAGAACAGTCCAATTTTTTCTTGAACTGCTCTTATTTCTTTAAACTCCTCATAAGAGATAACACAATCTCTCTTTCTTTAACTTCCAATCCATCCCATATATCCAATAACTCTGTTTGATCAGATGTCAAATCTAATTTGCCACTGTCTCCTGCAAAAAACTGAGCTAACGATATTCCAAATGCATCACATATTTTCTCAAGCGTTGGAATCGTCGGAATGCTGTCTCTGGACATTATATTTCCTAATGCTGTCTGCGACATTCCCGTAAGCTGTGAGAGTCGATATTTAGAATACCCACGTTTTCTGCATAATTCAGAGATTCTTTTTGGAATATACTCTTCTATACGCAAGTATTTTACACCTCTTCTCTGACCTATTTTTACATACATTGTAACCATAAATCAGCGAAAAGATTAGAACTATACCGCTTATCTAAATACTCTAGTAGACTTGAGTAGTGGGGTAAAAAAAAGAAAAGCAGCTCTTAATACCTATTCAATTGTATTTTTTATCAAATCCATCTTCTTTAAGAAAGTAATGGCATCTTCAATACCAGCCATATAAGAAATATCCGCATACCGACAATCTACTGTTTGTAAGCAGGCGATATAATCATTGATTATCATTCTGTCATGCTCCGGCAAATCTAATTCCATAAATCTCACTGTCAATTCATCCAGATCTTTCTCATCCTGTTGGTATATCTCATCTTCTGCACAAATTTTTTCTCTGGTAGCATCAATAGCTTCTGCTATTGTCTGATTCAATATTTCTCTCGTAAGCAGATTCATCTTTTTTTGTCCTCCCGTACAATTTAATCACCAAAATGGCAATTAAATTGTACAAAGATATGGACCTAATGTCAAATAACAATGTTTGACATAATTCTCCGGTTTTCGATAAATATTACCTTATTAATCAAATTTCCTTTTCTTTATGCACATCTCCCCATGCTCTTCCCTTATCACAATGCATTAAACAATTAATTTTCTACCAGAGCTATAATTGCAGGTGTATTTAAAAGTAAAACTTTGAAAATGAAATACCTAAACCTTCATGCACTAAACACCCCATAACTACAAAACTCTGGGAATCAACATTCTGGAAGGTGGATTTCTTTGATTAACTTGGTTACCATGTATTTGGTATCTTTGCATTGTCACGTTCAGCACCAATTTGTAATAAAACAGCAAAATTAACACTACCTGTTATAATTATTTAGTAACTATTTATTCTACGCTTTTAGGCAGAACATGAAAGCCTGAGTATTCGATACTAACTGCTATTATTTCCAATCCTAATATAATCACATGATTGGATATCTTTTCAATCGGATTAAACAGAAGGAGTAATGCTAGCGTGATTCGTACAAAAAATTCTATCATTGGTATAACACAATTATTATTTCTACAAAAGAACTGCCTAATTGCCCCATTCAATGATTTAGATGCCTTTCTAATACCGATAATTGCCCAAGTAATTCCTAATGCCTCCAACGAACTGGATCCTTTCAGTAAAAATGCAATCCCCATAATAAACATCATAATACTATATGCTAATTCGTCTGCCTGCTTTTCAAAAAACTTTTTTTCCTTAAAATAGCTTACTAACATCAGAGTACCTACAAGTACCATAGCACTTCCTAATAAATAAGGTAACAGAAGAGTTACTCTATCAGAAAACAATATACAGATTAATCCTAGAGATGGAAACAATATACTCTTGACTTTTAATATTCTATTCATTTTTCTCCTTTCTCTCCTGTTCTTTTATTCATATAGTGTTTCAAGACTACAGTTCCGGCAGAAACCAAAATTCTTAATAATAATACCATGATAAATTCTATTGAAAACGGATTGCTCAACTTAGTTCCAAGCAAAGTAGTAGTAACAATACTGAGCAAAGAACCGCTTATTCCTGCTGTCAGATAAGTGCTGAATTTCGCTCCACAAGCGCCAAAATACAGGCTGACAATGTCACCTGGCAAAAATCCAACAATTCTGGTAATAAAACATACAAAAAAAGCATTTTCATTCTGATATCCTGTCAGTTGTTGAACCTTGGGATATCTAGTCCCAATATACTGTATAATATCTTCACCGCTGTATCTTCCGATCCAATAAGGAATCGTAATGGTTGTCGCCAGTCCAACCATACTTACCATCACAGCTATAAATGGTGTAAACAGAACTCCACTGCTCAAATATAAAATCGACAATGGAAACATAATTGTAAGGCTTTTGAGAGCAAAGAACAAAACTAAAACACACGCAGCCAAAATCATATTTTCAGGTGTATACCTCAATATCGTTTTTACAGACAAAGGTTCTTCTGATTTTCTTACAATCACAAAAAGAATCAATGTCATCAGAATAATTGCTGCTAAAGGAGTGAGTTTCTTTAGCTTTATTTCTGACTTTTTCTCACTCTTTTGTTTTTTTTCTTTGTTTCTGATTTTCATCCAACTTTTCTCATTCATAATTATAATCACAAGATATTTCTTATATCTATTCGTCTATTATATTTCCATTTACTTCATCAAACACATCCTTCATTTCAAGAGCATATTTTTTACCTATTTTACTCAATCGGTATAATATAATAATGTCAATAATGCCATTTAAAATGAAGATAATTCCTGCCATTAATGCAGCGGCTGAAACTGTATCCGGTGAAAAGAACATCATACTAATTCCAGCCAGAATAATAATACATGATAGAATAACATATGATGTACAGCGCACATGAAATATGTCTTTCATACAAACAGCCGTCTCCATACAGATTACTCCATTGATTATGATGAAAATACTAAACACATAAGAAAACAACACTATTGTAATTCCAGCATGTGTAATGATAAAGATTCCCAAAATACATTTCAAAATGCCTTCAAATAACGATCCCTGCATAAAATAAGTATTCAACCGAAATTTTAAATCATAGAACAAATCAAAAATCCCACTGCACAAAATCATAATACCTGCAATCACTGCAATCACTTTAAATGAATCATATGGCTTTATTATGAATAAAACTCCAATCAATACCGTCATGATTGCATTTATCCACATATCCAACTTTATTTTTTTCAATGCTTTCATGTTTTCACCTCTCGTCTCACATTATCTTTCCAAAATTTCCATAAATTCCTCTCCAGTTATTGTTTCTCTCTCGTACAGGAAGTTCGCCAGTTCATCCAACTTACTGCGATTATCTGTCAAAATCTGTATCGCCTTTTCGTGCTGAGACTTCACAAGTGCTATCACCTGCTCATCAATTTTTGCCTGCACCTGGGCTGAACATGCAAGAGAGGTATCTCCACCCAGATATTGATTAGATACCGTTTCCATTGCAACCATATCAAAGTCGTCACTCATACCATATCTCGTAATCATCGCACGAGCTAATTTCGTGGCCTGCTCGATATCATTGGAAGCACCGGTTGTAACAGAACCAAATACTATTTCTTCTGCAGCCCGTCCTCCGGTAAATGTCGCAATCTTATTCTCGATCTCTTCCTTTGTCATCAGGTAATGATTGCCCTCCTCCACCTGCATCGTATATCCAAGTGCACCAGATGTACGCGGAACAATGGTAATCTTCTGTACCGGTGCAGAATGCGTCTGTTTCGCCGCTACTAAAGCATGGCCAATCTCGTGATAGGAAACAATCAGTTTTTCCTTATCCGTAAGGATTGCATTCTTCTTCTGATAACCTGCAATAACCACTTCGATACTTTCTTCAAGATCTGCCTGGGTTGCATAGCTTTTTCCGTCCCTCACGGCATGTAACGCTGCCTCATTAACAATGTTTGCAAGCTCCGCACCAGATGCACCGGATGCCATGCGGGCAATTTTTGTGAAATCCACATCCTGTCCCAATTTTATCTTTTTCGCATGAACTTTTAGAATTTCTTCCCTGCCTTTTAAATCCGGCAATTCCACAGGGACACGCCTGTCAAATCTGCCAGGACGCAGCAATGCCGGATCCAATGATTCAGGTCTGTTGGTAGCAGCCAGAATAATAACACCATTATTCCCTTCAAAACCATCCATTTCTGTCAAAAGCTGATTTAATGTCTGTTCTCGTTCATCATTTCCGCCGAACTGTCCATCTCTCTTCTTTCCGATTGCGTCAATCTCATCAATAAATACAATACAGGGTGCTTTTTCTTTTGCTTGCTTAAACAGATCCCGGACTTTGGATGCTCCCATACCAACAAACATCTCTACAAACTCTGACCCAGACATGGAAAAGAACGGTACATTTGCTTCTCCAGCCACTGCTTTTGCCAACATCGTTTTTCCTGTTCCTGGAGGGCCTACCAGCAGAATCCCTTTTGGCATGGAAGCACCAATCTCTTTATATTTCCCAGGATTATGGAGGTATTCCACGATCTCCGTCAGGTTTTCTTTTGCTTCATCCTCGCCGGCAACATCAGAAAATCTGATTCCGTTGGAAGATTTCACATAAACTTTGGCATTGCTTTTTCCCATATTGAACATCATGGAGTTTCCCCCTCCAACATTCTTCATCATTCTTTTAGTCATGTATTGCCCAATACCAAAGAATATCAACAGGGGAAGAATCCATGTAAGAAGAAAGCTCAAAAACGGGGATGTGGGTTCAATAATCTGACTGGCAAATTTTGCACCGGATCTATACAGCCTCATCGTAAGCTCCGGATCATTCATAACACCGGTTTTATAGACCTTACTGTCTTCCTTATCCGTAAAAAGGATCTTGTTATCCTGGATTTCCACACGTCCGATATCTTTTTCTTCGATCATGGACATGAACATTCCATAATCTACTTCTTTCACTTGTGTCTGAAGCATATAGGGTATCAGCCAGAAATTGATAAGCATCAGAACCAGTAAAGCAATCACGTAATAAAAGATAATTGGTTTTTTCGGTGTTTTTATTTCATTCATATGAATCCCCCATTCTGTTCCCGTTTTCCATTTTCTTAATCCTTTTCATTAATTCTTCCTGGTTAGTCGAATAAATACTTTCGTTAATTCTACTGCGGCTAACGGGAGTACGGAATACAGTGCCACCACTCCCCATTCTTTTGCAGTAATCATTGTCAGACTAAACACAGTCCGGAAATATGGAACTAGCAAAACTATTGCCAGCACAAGGGCAGAACCTGCAATGGAATAAAACAAGTGTGGATTATGCCCATTTCCGGTCGAGAAAATAGATTCTGTATTCGAGCGCTGGTTCAGTGCGTGAAGCAGCTGTGAAATCGCCAGTACCAGGAATGCCATCGTCATTCCGACCTCATAGCCGTCCATATGTACTCCAGTCTGAAAAGCCCCTATTGTCGCTGCCGAAATGAACACCCCATGCAGGCATACCCTTACTATCAGACCATGCTCAAAAAGGGTTCCCGATCTGACCGGTTTATACTTCATGATATTCTTTTCAGCCGGGTCAACTCCCAAAGCCAATGCCGGAAGCGTATCTGTAATCAGATTGACCAACAAAACCTGAACCGCCAGGATTGGAGCGTCCCAGTTAAATAAAGTAGCAATAAACAGTGTTAGGATCTCAGCAATATTTCCGGCAAGCAGGAACTGGATCACTTTTTGAATATTACGGTAAATGCGCCTTCCTTCCCGGACTGCGTATTCAATCGTGGTAAAATTATCATCCATCAGGATCATGTCTGCGGCATCTTTGGCTACATCTGTTCCTGATTTTCCCATTGCAATGCCGATATCAGCAGCCTTCAGGGCTGGAGAATCGTTGACTCCATCTCCGGTCATGGCAGCCACTTCTTCATTATCCTGCAAAGCTTTAATGATACGGAGTTTATCAGAAGGGGAGACTCGCGCAAATACAGCCGCTGTTTTTACTGCTTCCTTTAACTGCTCATCCGTCATTTCGTCAAGTTCTGGCCCTGTAACCACTGTATTTCCTTCCTGAAAAATGTGAAGCTGTCTTGCGATCTCAAGGGCAGTCACCTTATGATCCCCTGTAATCATAATTACCCGGATGCCTGCCTCATGGCAAGTTTCCACTGCCTGGATCACTTCCTTACGTGGAGGATCGATCATTCCGGCCATTCCCACGAACGTCATATCCTCTTCCACATCTTCATTTTCATCCACAGGAATATATGGGAGTGTCCGTTTCGCAAATCCAAGAACCCGAAGTGCTTCTTCCGACATTTTCATACAGAGGGATAAAATTTGATTTCGATCCTTTTCTGTCATCCGTCGGACTCCTTGTTCAGTCACAATGTGGGAACACAGCGGAAGCATTTCCTCTACAGCGCCTTTTGTATAGGCTACGATCTCCTCACCATTTTTATGTACCGTAGTCATACGTTTTCGTACCGAGTCAAAGGGCTGCTCAAATACCCTCGGCATTCTTTCCACTAACAGATCTGGATCAAATCCATACTTACCCGCAAATGTAAGCAGAGCTCCCTCCGTCGGATCCCCTATGACCTCTCCCGGACAGTCCGGATTCATGGATGCGTTATTACACAAAGCAGCAATTCTGAGGAGTTCTGCATTTTGTCCCTGAAATTCCTGTATCATATCCACAGAAGAAGCTTTTCCCGCTTGATAGGATTTTTCAAACGCCACATGTGTAACCGTCATACGATTCTGCGTCAGTGTTCCGGTTTTATCACAGCAGACCACTGTGGCACTCCCCAGAGTCTCCACAGCCGGAAGTTTACGGATGATTGCGTTCTGTTTTGCCATGCGCTGCACTCCGAGAGCCATAACAATCGTAGCAGTGGCCGGAAGTCCCTCCGGAATAATGGAAATCGCAAGAGAAACAGCCGTCATTAACAACGGTATCCATGGACGGCCATAGAGGAAACCGATTGCAAAAATGACCACACAGACCACAAGGCCAACGAGACTCAGCATTTTACCCACTGCATCCAGCTTGCACTTTAACGGGGTATCCAGCTCATCCTGATTTTCCAGCATATTGGCAATTCGTCCAACTTCCGTGTCCATTCCGGTTCCAACGGCAATCCCTTCTGCATTGCCATACATAACAATGGAAGACATATATGCCATATTCGCTCTGCTTCCAATAGGTTCTCCGATTGGAAGAACGCTTTCGCTGTCTTTCTCTACTGGAATAGACTCCCCTGTCAGAGATGCCTCTTGTACCGCAAGCCTATTTTCGTGAATCAGCCGAAGGTCTGCCGGAACAATTGCCCCATCCTCTAGAATCACAATATCGCCCGGAACAATCTCACTGGCAGGAATAAGGCTTTCTTCTCCATTCCTCCTCACGCAGGCTGTGGGTGCACTCATCTGTTTTAATGCTTCAAGTGCATTGGATGCTTTGTTCTCCTGAATCACCCCAATGACTGCATCCACCACGATAATGGCGAGAATTACAACCGCTTCCGCCCATTCTCCCAGTATCATGGACAGAATTGCTGCTCCTGCAAGGATCAGAACCATAACATCCATGATCTGTTCCAGAATCATTTTCCCTACTGTTTTCTTCTTCTTTTTATGCAGCTCATTTCTTCCATACTTTTCCAAACGTCTTTGAGCTTCCTCGTCACTTAATCCATCTGTACTGCTCTTCAAAGTATCTAATGCCTGTTCCGCCGTCTTTGAATGCCATCGTATGTCACTTTGGTTATCAATCATAATAATTCCTCCTGTAAACCCATATAAATTATGTATATTAAGTGTTTTAACAAAATGAAAAGGCTCTCCACTTCACTTTTATTCTTTATCTTCCTTGTTTTAAAAACTCCTGTATCATTTGTGCGTCTTTATATCCTTTCTTATACAAGCGCTGCAAGGCTTTCTTATCTCTTGTCAAAGTATCTACACCGCAGGTATCGTCAGGAGCTATGATCAAAACACGACCCTCATCCCTGTACTGTTTCGCCAATGCAACCTCCTGGTTATATCGTTCTGCCCTTTGCCTGAGATTTTCTGCCGATACGGGATATTTTTTTTGAATCCACTTTGCAATTTTTACATCTTTCTTTGGATCCCGGATAAAATCTTCTGGCTTTGTCAAAATTACAACTACATTATCACAGCCACATTGAAATGCTTTTTCTACCGGAACCGGATCGCTCAATGCCCCATCATAATAAGGAACACCATTTATTTCATAAGGTCTGCATATGAACGGAATGGAACAGGATGCTTTGAAAATGCTATAATTATCCTGTTTTAAATCGTTTTTGTTAAAATATGTTGCTTTACCTGTCAGTGCATTCGATGCTACCACCAGCATTTCCGATGGATGCCGGATTATCTTCGTATAATCTAATGGATTTTCTCCTGTAGAATTGCTTAATGTTCCATATAGATAGTCCATATCAATATAGGATTTATTTAAAATAAGATTACGAAAGCTCATATATTCTTTCCGAAATGAATACTCAGAATAGAACTGGTAGTTCCGTCCTTTTTGTCCTGCCAGATAAGACGCAATGTTTGCACTTCCAGCAGAGACGCCGATGCAGATGTCAAACTGTATCCCAATATCCAGACAATTGTCAAAAACCCCAGCTGCATAAATGCCTCTCAATCCGCCTCCAACATCCACTACTCCTGTTTTCATTTTGTTCCTCCTGTTTTTCTTTCAAAGCAAATGTCGGAAAGGAATGATCACAATACGCAAGATACCGTAAAAAATCATTTTCCCTGCCCTCTGCTCTTTCTGTCGATATTCTTCCCCATAGGTGATTGTTCCATCCGGAACCACCTGTCTGCTAGCCAGTTTCAAGCTTTCTGCCTGCTCACGTAGAGATTCGTTTAGTTCCCCACTTTCAATGAACAACATCATTTCCGTATCAAGATACACACTCCTCATATCAAGATTGCAGGATCCTACTATACTGAGCGTATCTCCTGCCAATACAGTCTTTGTATGTAATGCCTGGGTTCCAACATATTCATACACATAACTTCCTGTTTGCCTCACAGCTTTCTTCTGATTCAAATAATCCGTACATCCGAAAGGATTGGCACCACTTTCTACCGCATTGATTATCAACTCTGTCTTCACACTTTTCGAACATATTGCTTTCAAATCACCATACATTTTCTGATTGCATATAACATAAGGGGTTTGTATCACAATGTTGTCCGCTTCTTTCATCTTATTTACCATCCTGTCCCAAACCTGTGGCTGTTTATTATACGGATATAAAGGGTTGGTGCAAAGTTCAATACTTTCTGTCTCAATCGTTTCTTCAAACCAATCGATTTCACAAAAAGCTTCTGGATATTTTTCTCTGACTTCCTGATAGTGTTCTCTTAATCTGCCATTAATTCCTTCATGTTTTCCAGACATTCTACAGCAGGAAAGATTCCATATATTTTTGAAATAATCTTGAATCTGATTGTAAGAATTACCCTCACCCGGAACCGTTTCATAGACCAGAATATCCCTATCCTCATTATATGAGTCGATATAATTACCAAGAAATAAATCATCTGTGTTTCTTCCGCCAAGGATATATGCAAAATCATCTGCAATCAAATATTTGTCATGCATTCTGTAATTATTTTTCCACGGTTTTATCAGCGTAATAGGATTGTATAGCTTAACCTCCACATTTTCATGCGACGTAAGTTCCCGAAAATTTCTACTTCCTCTCAAATATAATGTTCCATTTATGCCATCAACTAATATCTGAACCTTTACACCTCTATCTGCAGCATTTAATAGTGCAGCCATCATATCCTGACCACTGTTATCGTCACGAAAATCAAAAGTTGCAAGCACGATATTTTCTTTTGCCGATTCGATTAAACGGAGCCGCCACACCAACGCATCCACATTATTTCCTATATTTAATATCCTCTCCTGTCCAGCCATATTTAACGCCCTTTCACACTCTCTGTTTTCTTCATCAGCTCGTTTGTGATACAGCGGCGGGATCACCAGACATACTATCAAATAAAAGAACCATATTCTCAAAATACCTTTTATCATCTTTCCGAAATTTTTCATTATTCTACACCATTGTATCCTTCGACATTTTATGCTACGATATAAAAAAACAAAAAGCGAGTTGATATATATGAACCATACAAAATCTGCCATCATAGATGCTTTCTGGCAGTTGTTGGAAGAACGTCCCTACACCAAGATTACTGTAAGGGATATCGTAGAACTCTGCCAAGTCAATCGAAACACCTTTTACTATCATTTTCATGACATTCCTGAGCTTCTGGAAACTACGATAAAATCTGATGTAAATCAAATCATCCAGACTAACGGACATTTTGGTTCACCGACGGATTGCTTGATTCCAATTGTTGAGCGTTGCTTAAAACGTAAAAAAGCCATGCTCCATATATACCGTTCTGTGAAACGAGATATATTCCAAAGCGAATTAGAAAGAATCATACTCTACACAGTAACTCAATATGTACATACTGTTACCAAAGATTTGAATATTCCTTCTGAAGATAAAACTATCCTAATACAGTACTATAAATGTTGCCTTCTTGGATACACATTAGATTGGCTGGACAAAAACATGAACTTTGACCTTTTGAAGTCAGTTACTCGTATTACTGATTTGATTGGAGATTCTCTGAAGCAGGCATTTCTTGAATTGTCCGAATCTTCAAGGACATAATACCCGATTAGATTGAGCACCGCTTCAACTTGACGGTGCTCTTTACATTAGTGGGGCAAATATTCTCAAGATTTCCTGAAATACCCTTATTGGCAACCTTTCTATACACTCTTCTAATGTAATCTGCGTGCACTCATTCAATGTATCAAAATAATCTTTTTTAATTTGTAATACTGCCTTACTGTTATACATCCATACTCCACATTCGAAATGCAGATAGAGGCTTCTAAAATCTAAATTCGTTGTTCCTACAGTCGCTATCTGGTCATCGGAAACAAATATTTTAGAATGCATAAATCCTTTTGAATATTCATATATTTTCACACCACCATATATCAATTCCCTGTAAAATGATCGTGTAGTCAAATGAATCAAGGCCTTGTCATAAATATGAGGAGTGATAATCCGCACATCTACACCGCTTTTAGCCGCTAAGCACAATGCAGATACCATGCTGTCATCGACAATCAAATATGGCGTACAGATATAGACATAATCCTTAGCATTATTTATAATCTGAAGATATACATGTTCTCCCACGTTTTCATTATCCACAGGACTATCCGAATAGGGTTGTACAAATCCATCTGATTCTATTCTTTCATCTACTTCATTTTTTGGGAAAAAGCACTCTATGTCATCTGGTATTCCACAACATAATTCCCACATTTCCAAAAACATTAATGTCAAACTCCATGCAGCTTTCCCTTTGATTTGTATAACTGCATCTTTCCAATACCCATGTTTTTCATAAGTATTGATGTACTCATCAGACAGATTTAAGCCTCCAGTAAAAGCAACCTTCCCATCAATTACAGTAATTTTCCTATGATCCCGATTATTCTGAATAGCCGTAAGAACAGGACGAAATGGATTAAACACTTCACATTTAATACCAATATTTTTCAATTGCATCGCATAGTCTTTCGGTAGTGCGAGAAAACATCCAATATCATCATAAATAACTCGCACCTCAACACCTTGAGAAACCTTTTCTTTCAAAATATCCAAAATAGACTGCCACATCAATCCTTCTTTTATAATAAAGTATTCTATAAAAATATATTTTTGTGCCTTTTTCAATTCCTCCAGGAAAATAGGAAAAAATTTCTCTCCCGGCGAAAGGTACTCAGTCTGGGTATCATCATAAACAGGAAAACCAGCATACTTTAGATACCGGATCTGTGGTATATGAGCAGGAGCCTCATAATATGCAGATTTTTCTGCACTTCCAGGTAATCCATAAAGGGTTCTGTTCTTTTGTCCGATCTGAAATATTCTCTGTTCAAATTTTCTTGTAGATGCCTGAAAATTATATAAGATATACAACAGACTTCCAAACAACGGAAACAATAAAATCAAAAAAATCCAGATTACTTTATTGGCCCCTTTGTCCTTTTTAGAAATGATATAAAGGACAAGAAACCCACTGATTATATGAACAACGCTTCGTAATACTTGTGCAATAAAGCTTTCATTTTGAAAAATAAAGAACAAAAAGCAAAGTTGTAAAATCAACAAGAATAATACTTGTACTCGTCTCAAGAGCAATGCTCTAAACCATGAACGCTTCATTTGATTCCCCACTTATTCTAAATTCTTATTTTTCTACTTATCCCCATACCGAAAGCCCCTGGTCCTACATGACAGCTGATACTGAAAGTCAGCGGATCGTATTTAACATCTTCCCAAGGAAACATCTCTTGGGCCATTTCCATCCATTCCTGATGTTCTTCTTTTTTTCCGAAGCTCCCTGCGACGCCAACATATATCTCATCACTATTTTTATGAAATTCATCTGCAATTGTTTTCATTTCCATAAGCAGACGCTTTTTACAGCTTTTTGTTCCACGAACTTTTGCATAGGCATCTAAACGTTCCCCGGCAATTACAAGCAGTGGTTTTATACTTAACAATGTGCCCATGGCAGCTCCCGCCGGAGTGACACGTCCTCCCATTTTCAAATATTCTAAGGTTTCCACGCCTACATAGACAATGGATTCATAAGCAGTTTGTTCTAAGGCTTCTTTTATTTCTTTTGCAGAACACCCTTTTTCTTTCAACATCAGTGCATCCAACACGGACTGCCTCTGGGTGACAGAAATGCGATGATTATCAACCACCTGTACTTTTTCTTCATAATCCTGTGCCAGTACCTGAGCTGTTTGACAGGAACCACTAAGTCCGCTGGACATTGGAATATATACAAGCTCATCATATTCGGATAAGAGCAGTTTATCCCACATGTCTAAAACTTCTGCTGGTGAAGGCTGAGAACTAAAAACTTCTCTTTTTTCCTCAAGGCATTGATAAAACTCCTCATGAGTTAAATCAATGCCTTCATAGTATGTTTTCCCTTCCAGAATCACCGGCATTGGAATGACATGGACACCTAGAATCTTTCCTTCTTCTTCAAAGATCCCACTGTTGCTGTCTGTTACAATCGCAACATTCATCTCATAATCCTCCTGTGCCATTTTTATACTATTACAAATATTTCTTTAATTCATTTACTTTATCCAGCCTTTCCCATGGAAGATCCAAATCTTCTCTTCCAAAATGTCCATAAGCAGCTGTCTGTCTGTAAATAGGTCTTCTTAAAGTCAATTCTTTGATAATACCAGCTGGGCGGAAATCAAAGTTCTCTCTTACAATCTCCGTAATTCTCTCATCTGAAAGTTTTCCTGTTCCAAACGTGTCCACCATAATTGAGGTAGGCTGTGCTACACCAATAGCATAGGAAAGCTGCACCTCACATTTTTCAGCCAACCCTGACGCTACAATGTTTTTTGCCGCATAACGGGCCGCATATGATGCAGAGCGATCTACCTTAGTACAGTCCTTTCCCGAAAAAGCTCCACCACCATGCCGCGCATATCCTCCATATGTATCTACAATAATCTTACGGCCTGTCAATCCACTGTCTCCATGCGGTCCACCTATTACAAAACGGCCTGTTGGATTGATATAGAATTTTGTATTCTCGTCCACCATTCCACCAGGCAGGATTTCGTCAAACACATATTTTTTAATATCCAACTGAATCTGTTCCTGTGTTATTTCCGGATCATGCTGTGTAGAAAGCACTACGGCATCCAGTCTGAGTGGTTTGTCCTTTTCATCATATTCTACAGTTACCTGGGTTTTTCCATCTGGTCTCAAATATGGAAGTATTCCTTCTTTTCGTACTTTTGTCAGCTGCAATGCCAGCTTATGTGCAAGCTCAATGGGGTAGGGCATATACGTCTTAGTCTCATTCGTCGCATATCCAAACATCATCCCCTGATCTCCGGCTCCGATGGCTTCAATCTCTTCATCCGACAAATTATGTTCTTTTGCCTCAAGAGCCTTATCCACACCCATTGCTATATCTGCCGACTGTTCATCAATGGCTGTTAACACACCACAGGTATCTGCATCAAAACCATACTCTGCATTTGTATATCCAATTTCCCTGATTGTATCTCGAACCACCTTCTGGATATCTACATATGCATTGGAAGTAATTTCTCCCATTACCATAACAAGACCCGTAGTCGTTACCGTCTCACACGCCACCCGGCTCATAGGATCCTGCTTCAACAATTCATCCAGCACGGCATCTGAAATAGCATCACACATTTTATCTGGATGCCCTTCTGTGACAGACTCCGATGTAAAAAATCGTTTACTTTTATTCATTTTTCATTTCCTTTCATCTTTTTTCCGATTACCTGAATAAATACTTTGATATTCAAATTCATAGTTGTTTCTTTAATTTGCGATTCCCTTTTTCGCTCTGTTCTCTTTCCAAAGTTCATCTGCAACTGGCTTCCAATTCTTCGCATACTGGTCACATTTTGCACAAAGATGTTCTGCTGTTTCTGGAGATTGAAGATCTGTTGAGTGAGCTCCTGATTTTTCAACCATTGCGCGAAGCTTGTCAGGATTTTCCAGCATAGGACACGGACGAAGCATATTATCATTAAATGGCTGATTATCATGGTAAGCCATCATCATCGGTGACTGCAGTGCTTCCAGAAGCGTCTTTTCCCGAATATTAGAATCTGAATAATGGATAAATACGCAAGGATCGATATCACCGTTAGCATTAATATGTAAGTAGCGATGACCACCAGCGATACATCCACCAACATATTCTGCATCATTCTGAAAATCCAGTGCAAATAATGGCTTTGTGGCACGATAACGACGGATTTTCTCATAAACTCCGGTACGCTGCTGCGGTGTAGGCATCAACTCTGGAACAGCATCGTTTCCTACCGGCATATAATGGAAATACCATACAAAATAGGCGCCCATTTCAATCAATGTATCATAGAATTCCTCTGATGTAATTGAATCATAATTGGCACTGGTATAGCAGCAAGAAATTCCATAAATCAGTTTCTTTCTTCTGAGAAGTTCCATGGCTTTACGTACTTTCTGATATACACCAGCTCCACGTCGTCCATCAGTTGCCTCTTCAAATCCTTCCAGAGAAATGGCTGGTACAAAATTACCTACACGGAGCATTTCATCCGCAAATTCTTCGTCAATCAATGTTGAATTTGTAAAGCAAAGGAATACGCAATCCGAATGCTTTTCACAGATCCGAATCAAGTCTTTTTTACGGACCAGCGGCTCCCCACCAGTGTAAATGTACAAATAAACGCCCAATTCTTTTCCCTGGCAGATAATATCATCAATCTCATCATAAGTAAGATTTAATTTGTGTCCATATTCCGCTGCCCAACAACCCGTACAGTGCAGATTACAGGCCGATGTGGGATCCAGAAGGATAGCCCATGGAATATTACAGTTATACTTCTTTCTCAGTTCTTCTTCCTTCTTCCAGCCAACCAGACTGGCATTAATAAAAAGATTCACGGCAAGTGTCTTAGTCACATTGGGATCTACCTCTTTAAAAAGACGGCGGATATAGCTATAATAAGGATGTTCCGGATCTGTAATTGCTTCCCGAATTATTTTTCTCTGAGAAATAAATTCACCATCAGCAAATTTATCCGCCCAGTCCATCATCTTCGGCATATGCTTATCCGGGTCCTTGTAAATATAATTGAATGTCTGCTCAATTCCCAGTTTCTTTAAAGTATTTGATGCGTTCATAATAGAGTTCCTCCTAAGATTTTATATTTGTTAATAATAAATTTTACTTAAACATGCTATTCTTCCCAGTCAGTATCTTCCTCGTTCTTTTCCTGTCCTTGGATTTGTTTTGAAATCTTCACCGTCTCCTTGACCGTGAGATGGTTCATGAGACCTTCTGCAAAGAAACCGCATCCGATAATGACATGACTGATTTGACTTTCCTGAAACGGCTTTATTATAATTAAGATACCAAAAGTAGCTACAATGATGGAAAGTGTCAATATCCATTTCCATATTTCAAGTCCAAATACTTTTGCGTCTTTTGCAGTCTGAACTTTTAATACAGCATCAAGCAAAATCAACAATCCAAGTCCTGGTGAAAGATATGAACGGATACGCAAATTGCATCCAAGCACTATCACACCAAGCACTATCAGGAATATTCCACAAGCCAGATCATATTGGAAAGCCAGATCATACAAATCATCTGAAAGATATCCAATAATCTTAACAATTCCATAAGCAACTAAGATGATGCCCCCTGTGATACATAGCACCAGTGGGGATATAGATGGTATTGTCATACATACGATTCCAACTATATAGAAAATAATTGAAATCAAAACATACCCATCTCTTGCCATACGAATCTTTTTCAATATTTTCACCTCCATTCTCTTTTTCTGCCTAAATTCTACATATTATTTCATTCTTCTTCTATGGGCAAACATCTTCTATATATCCAAAAACTAGGCAAACTTAACATGTTTGTCTGGATTCATTCAAAGTCCAAGATCAATAAAAGCTTCCCATTGCCGACATAAATTTCGACAACGGGAAGCTTTTGCTTATTTCTTTATCATGGAAAAGAATATGATTATTTCAATTTTTTCAAACTCAAATAACATGATATTCTTTCAGCAGTTTTTCCACATCTGTGTTTTTGATAAAGTCTAAAGCCTTTTTAACAGCAATCTTTTCCTTGATTCCCAGCTTCATCTCAGTCAGTGGTTCTCCATCACGCAATTTGACAGTCGCATTCAAAAGATCCCTCACATCATATGTGCTGCCCCAAACCTCCGGAACTCCACGGTCTACATTAAGCAAGGTATAAACAGCCTCCATACCGGTACGCATGGAATACTCTGTTGTAAAAATAGTATCCCTTGCGGTCTCGGCAAACTGGCCAATAAATGCAAAGTTTACTGCTCCATCAGGCACAACTTTTGGACGATCCGTATCATTACGAGGCATGAAAAAGGCATCAATATAAGGCATCATGACCGGAACTGTGTTTGCACTGTTCTCAGCCAGTTCTTCGATCTCGTTTTCCGGCACACCAATATGGTACAGCCATTCCATACAGATCTCTTTTCCTGTACAATCTCTCATTGGCTTTTTGACATAGTCACCAGGTTTGTCATTAAAGAGCGCATATACCCAAACGAGACAATGGTCTTTTGGCTGGGAACGGAACTGTGGCTGACGGTTAATAGTCCAACTCAAAAGCCAGCTGGAATCTTTTACAGATACAATACCGCCAGTGACCACTTTACCAGTAAACGGATCTCGTTTGCAGATATTTGTGATATATGGAATAATTCTTTGATCCAGTGTCTCCACAGTGGCACTCATCCAGTTACACAGCTCACTGTCATAACAGAATTTATCAGGGTTTCCAAAGTCAGGACTCTGGGCGGCAATACGTCTCCACATATCCCATCCGCCACCTGGCTTGATTTCCGGATTATATGGAGCCGGCGTATTCTGGGATCCCATTGCAGAGTTTTCCACACATCCACCATTTGTGATGAACACAAGATCATCCTCTGTGAGGTCTACGAAACGTGTTTCACCTTCCGCCTCAAGTTCAATACGGGTAGCCTGCTTTCTGTTGGATGTAACATCAAACTCAACATTTACAACCTTTGTATTATAGTGGAATACGACACCGGCATTTTCCAGATATTTTACCATCGGAAGGATCATACTCTCATACTGATTATATTTTGTAAAACGCAGAGCCGTGAAGTCAGGAAGACCTCCGATATGGTGGATATAGCGCTTAATATAACGCTTCATTTCCAGTGCACTGTGCCAGTTTTCAAACGCAAACATCGTCCGCCAGTACAGCCAGAAATTTGAATCAAATACCTCGTCGTCAAAATATTCATCGATACGTTTATCATACAATTCTTCATCCGGAGTGAAGAACAGCCTCATGATCTCCATCTGTGCTTTGTCTGAAACTGCAAATTTCTTATCTGTATGTGCATCCTGTCCCCGGTTGACAGTCGCACGGCAAAGAGAGTAATTCGGATCTTCTTTATTGAGCCAATAATACTCATCCAGTACACTGACTCCCTCAGTTTCAATAGATGGGATAGAACGGAACAAATCCCACATAACTTCAAAATGGTTATCCATTTCACGTCCGCCACGCATTACATAACCTACACCCGGATATTCAAACCCATCACAGGCACCACCAGGAATCGGATCTTTTTCAAAAATGTGTATACGTTCACCTTTCATCTGACCATCACGGACAAGGTAACATGCGGCTGAAAGTGCTGCCAGCCCTGTACCAATAATATAAGCTGACTTGTGATCTACTCCTTCTGGTTTCTTCGGATGAGCAAAAGCTTCATAGTTTCCACTTGAATAATACATAATCATACCTCCTGAATTTCAATTCGTTATATATGTTTTTCAATTACATCCTCAATATACATTGAATGATAACTACTCACAATCAGCAGAATAGCCCCATCATCGAATTCTTCGATGACAGGGCTATATTGTTGTTTTTTTCGACAAACTTCATCATTTGTTGATATTATCATATGGCTTATCAATCCGGCATTTTTCAAGCATACGAATGATATCTCCCTCTATTAAATTACTCAGTCTGAAAATCATCTTTTCCGGTGACGGTTTCATGTCCTTCCGTATCCAGTCCAGCATCATACCCACAAAAGCATACTTGTAAAAATCGGCAATAAATTTTTTATCCTCCTCCCTGACACTCATGCCTTGTGCGCATTCTTCAACAACATTAATAATCAATTGATAAACAACCCTGTACAGATATTGAATAATCTGTTCCTGACTGACATGACGGTAAACATTAAGTATAAAAGGCTTGTTTTCTTCTACGGCATGAAAAATATTCAGAAATCCCTGTTCCCATGTATCATATGTAGTATTTCCATTTGCTGCTATGCGGGAATCCTCCTCACAGGACCATTCAATGAGGTCATAAATATCTTTGAAATGATAATAAAAAGTTGCACGGTTGACACCGCAGTCTTCTGTAATATCACTAATTGTAATTTTGGTAACCGGCTTTTTCAGTAACATCTTTTTGAGAGATGCCTCTAATGCTCTTTTTGTAATATCCGACACTTATCAATCCCTCCTGTTCTGTATATCATTCCATTCGTTTGAAAATTATTATACACTAACTCACATATTTCCCACAATGAACAAAAAATAAAACACTGAAACTTCCTAAAACCAAAAAAATTCAGTACTTTATTGTAGATAAATCAAATTACAAATGACAAATCAGCCAATGCCTGATATCGTCATAAACGTCTTCTTTGTCTGTCTCATTGATCAATTCATGTCTGTCATTTTTATAAAGTTTTATCGAAATATCCTTAATTCCTGCTTTTTTGTAGATTTCATAAACATGTTTAACTGCTTTTCCATAATTACCAACAGGGTCTTCTTCTCCTGCAATCAAAAACACAGGAAGGTCCTTCGGGATTTTTGCAATATTATCTGAATTCTGTATGAATGACAGCACGTCCAATAAAGTACGGTATCCATTTACCGTAAAAGAATATGTACAATACTTATCCGTATTATATTTATCAACAATAGTTTCATCCTTTGTAAGCCAATCATTTGATGTCCTGACGTTTGGAATATGATCATTAAATTTGCTGAAAAACATATTTTTCAGCATCTTGGATCTATAGCGGTCTCCCTTAAAGAATTTAGTCAGCGATACCATTATTTTACCAGCTTTCAGTACACTTCCAGATTGGTTGCCTGTTCCGGAAATAATCACTCCATCCAACTCATTTCCATATGTCATTATATAGCGCCTTGCCATAAATGACCCCATACTGTGTCCAAACAAGAAGTAAGGAACATTAGGGTAATTTTTCTTTGCAAAACGGGTTACTTCATATAAATCTGCAACGACAGTTTCACTCATGTTGCTTGGACAAAAATACCCCAAATTGTCATCTGTTTTTGCCGTTTCTCCATGACCAAGATGGTCATTCCCAATTACAAGAATACCCTGTCTGTTTAGGTATCTGGCGAATTGATCATATCGTTTAATATATTCAATCATTCCATGTGAAATCTGGACAATTCCAATTACTGGCATATTTGGCTCCCAAATAACAACGTGCAGATGATTTTTTCCATCCGTGGATGGCAAATAAAATTCCTTCATTATACTACCTCCTAGTATTCTTATCTCCAGAAATATACTTTTAAATTCTATATACATTATTTCAAGTATCCTCTATTTCAGCATATCAGATATCCTCTCAACGACAATAGGCAAACACCTTTGCTATGTTAAAAATATGGACATTCATACAAGGTATGTCTAATAGTTTTAAATCATTGTTTCATGAAACTTTGCCATAACAAATAAACTACAATAATTTCCTTAAAATAAGGAGAAACATTCATCATTTGAACATTTCTCCCCCTGCAGTATTTTTCTTCTGCAATATAACTTATAGAACTCTTCTTGCTCTTCAGTACTTATGCAAGCTCAACCCCTTTCGCTTTGCTATCTTTTCCCTGCTGTTTTGCAATAATCTCCTTGTTCATTTTTAATCGCTCATGAATAGATTTCCTTTCCTTTTTCCCCATTGTTTTTTCGTTCTCTAAAAGGGAGCCCTGTTTTAAGGCACCCTTATCGGATACTGCTCTTTCAGGCAACTTCTTTTCTCCATCCGCCAATAATTGAACTTTTCCTTCTATTCGTTCAGGTTCCTTCTCTTCCAAACTGCAGAAACTCTGCAAATACGGCAATACATGCTCCTGCATATCCGTAAGATCTGACATATATGCCTGAAAAGATTCTTCGCCCTTACCCCTTTGGTAATTCAGCCAACTTTCATCATGCAACTTCATTTCATTCTGGTTCTTCAACTGGCTCACAATACCGCCATTTCCATCTCCGATATTGATTTTCCCTTTTAATTCCTGCATCTGGTTATGATCCGGATAGTAAATCGTAAAATACATCTGAACTGTTTTCTCTGGTATTCCTGTCTTCGGATCTGCTTTTGAAGCCAACTCTGCATCCATTTTGGCTGTAGTTTCATCCAGACTTCCCAGCCTCTGATAACCGGAAATGTCCATTTCCTTATCCTCACAGAAATTGATACGAACAACCGGTACTGTTGTCTCCGGTATCTCAGGCTGGTAATCTTTCAGTTTCTCCAGAAGTTCTTCTGCCCGTGGAGACTCTTCGCCTTCCTCATCTATAATATCTTTCAAAAACGGAATGTACCTATGGGCATAACCGCATCTTAATTCCAATGCGACAGTTTCCACCATATCTTCCTCCGGGCTGAAGTTGTCATGATAATCATAAGGGTCAAAGTCTTCCGCTAATTGATCCAGTGCTGCAGCCAGTTCATCCGCATTCATTTTCTCCGGATAATAATGAACATCCAATTCCTTTGGAGGATAATACCGAAAATCCGGAAATGCTTCTACAATCTTTTCCAGTGCTTCATGTACCATTGGAAGGGCTGCCAGGAATGCCACATCATCCAGGTTGTCTCCCCGGATCGATTTCCTGCTGACCAGAGATACCTCTGCCTCATCATAAAAAGTATCATTCGGGTCACGGTAAATAATGCCCATGCCGTTTCCATAGTAGCTTAACGTTGGGTCATCAATGATTTCCCGGTATTTTGCAAGGATCTCATCCAGATTGCTACTCTTATATATTTTGCCAAGGCTATGATATTCATCACATTCTGCAGCATAGTATTCCAGATACGGCTCTTTCTTCGGAGGCATATTGTTCAAGACATTATCGATCATATTGTAGTTTGCCTCCTCCAGCTCTTCTACTTTCGCCAATGGCTTGTACTCCCCTCCGGCTTTCATCTGCTCCGTTTTTTCATCCAGATACCGTTCGGATTTTTCAAGAAAATCTTCTAACGTACCAGTCTTATCCGGTCTGATTGGGTTCATATCTACTCTCATATTTCCGAGCTTATACCCTGCTTCATTCAATACAGAAAACAAATCATCCTCACGTACAGTTCCCTCATAAGCAATTACCACATCCACATCAGATTCTTCTTTATATAGCCCATCCCTTGTACGGCTTCCGTACACACGAACAGCCTGTATCCTGGCATCCAGATCGTTTTCAATAATCTCTGCCTGTGCAATCGCCCATACGGTTTCTTCGATTTCTGACCGGCTCATTCCATTTAATCCGGCTTCCGCTTCCGTATGTTCCGAAATAACCGGAACCCGCTTTCTCTGGCCTCTTGTTTCCTGAAGGATTTCTACCTCTACTTCTTCCACTTTTTCCTGCAGTTCATCATAATCTACCGGTATCCGTTCTAATTGATCCAGACTTTCATACTCTAAAATATCCTGAACAGCCTCTCTCATAGAAATATCCGGATTATCTATGATTCCTCCGTCCATGAGCTTATACTCTTTATCATAAATGGAATAATCATACCCCTCCGTTGCCACCTGAATAGCAAAGAATTGATCCCCGATCCGGTAAGCCAATTCTTCCTGGTTCAGTTCCGGCTCTAATTGCAGGAAATCCGGCAATTCACGGAAACTGATACTGTCTACAAAATAGGCTTTTACATTCCCATTTTCATTGAGGACAACAATATCACTGACCGATAAGGAATGACCGGTATAATCTTCCGGATGGGCAATATTGAACTTCTCATACAGGGAATTCAATGTATCTCCATAATACATTTTATCGGAATAAATTAGCTCGTAGTCCTCTTTTTTCACCTGATATCCATGCCTTTCAATAAAATTCAGATCCATAAATTCATATTCTCTGCCGTGACTACCGTCTATGATCTGGTATATTCCGTACCTGTTTTCTGTTCCCAGAAGAAGGTTTGCCTCTTTCAGTGACTTTATCTGTGGATACTCCCGCATCCGTTTTTCCAACGTCCTGATCCGTTCCACATCCTCTCTCTCCATCTGGTAATGCTCCGGTCCTCTCTCAATCTCCATCCGTTCACGCACCGCAATCGGTCTTGGATAAGTGGTAACCAGAAATACGGTCTCCCCCGCATCGAACATTCTTAATGCTTCATCTCTATCAAGATCTGTCATCGGAGGCTGATACAATCCAGCTTCCTCAAAATCTATTTCGTCCTCCTGTTCCTGCATACGCTGCCACGCCTCTTTTTCAATTCCATAGAGACCTTCATGTTCCAGGATCATCTCTCTACTAACATAGGCCCCATGGGAACCGTCTGATTGCAGACAGTACACCTTTTCCCCGACACGATGAAGCTCCAATGCCATCTCCTGACGAAGCGGAAACATGTCATCTGCGGTATAGCCATATCCCTTTAACTCTGCCATACCAACAGAAAGGTCCGGGAAGCTATCAATTTCCTCTCTGGCATCTCCCAAAATTTCATCCACCTTCTCTTCATTCAAAGAACGGACAGCGTCTGCAAGATTTCTGACCATTTTCCTGATATCATAATCATCCCCGGTCATAGCCGCGTATTCCAGAACCTGTTCTTTCTGTTCCTCTGTAAATAAAATATTTTCCCGCTGTTCTGCCCGTTCCATCTGTCTCTGGGCATAATCCCGGACTTCTCTTTCTGCCATTGTCATATTCCTGTTCATTGCCATATTCATTCTCCTCCTACCGTCCAATTCTTCTCGCAAGGACAATTAGCCTTCCGTTGGTGCTGGAATATTCACAGGTAGATAAAGAAAGCAGCTCATCTTCTTCTCTGACGGTAACACCCGTCGGATAAAGCTGATAAGCTGCCATCTTCTGTAAATAATCCATCTGCTGTTTTCGTGTTTCTTTGTGTAAATAATCATAATAACCGCTGCTTTGTGCCATATTCGTCATATACACAGCAGCCACTTCATACTGGTATTTCTGGTTTTCCAGATATAGCGTGATCTCTTTATGCTCATGATAAAACGCTTCTTCTTTATACCCATTTAATTGCTTGAACATGCTGCCATCTTTCATTTGATGTCCATAAATAATCAAATGTTCCTGCCCGGCATCAATATCATTTCGGCAGTCCAGCATCAGTGTTCCACAGGTAGCATAGTTCTTTTGAAAATCATGATGAAGATAAAACTCATTGTCTTCTCCCTGCACGACCGGATAACTGATATCGGTATCAGCAATCTTCAGCCAACCGATGCAGTCTGCATTTTCATCCAGCAAAGCCTGATAATCAAAATTATCTATCTCTGTCAACGGATTATCTGCATTAACTTCTGTCCCATCATCCTCTGTATCCTTTTCCGGAAACGCTATCTCTTCCACCTGCCGGTAATTCTGTCTGTTATCATAAGAATCCTGCCAGTAATCCACGAGGTATATCCCACATATCATCGAAACAACCAGAAACACAGTCAGCATCATATTTTCTATTTTTCTCACATAGCACCTCCTTCCGGGCATGAAAAAAACGGCAGGTATTTCACTGCCGGCAAATATAGGTTATAAACCATGATCGAATTTAATTACTTTTGAGTTCCATTGTCATTAAATATTGCTTCAGTTCTAAAAACTGGAAGTTTACATTGTCCATAAATTATCGTTTATCAACATTTTTCAAGGCTAATAATGCTACTCTCTGTTTTTTTCACCCCAAACACATAGTTGGTCTAAAACATCCATCAAAGACTTACCTCTGTCACTTAGACTATATTCAACTTTGGGTGGTATCTGAGGATACTCTTTCCTGATAATGAGTCGGTCAGCTTCCAATTCTTTCAAATTATTGCTGAGTGTTTTGTCAGATACATTTCTCAGATAGCGTCTAAGTTCATTGAATCTTACAACTTCAAATTCCATCAGACAGTAAAGAATGACCATCTTATGCTTACCAGATATAAGTGAAAGTGTGTAGCTGAATCCTGTATCTTCAAAATTTGCCTTTTCAATATAATTCTTTATCATTTGTACTTTCCTTTATGATAGTACCTGTCATTTAAGACAGTACTTGTTATTTTCCCGTTACCTGTTACAATTATATACATAGATATAACTCCTGTCAATCAAATACAAGAAACGAGGTAATTATAATGAGAAAGAAACTTAATATAACAGAGGGAATTTTCCCAATGCCTGTTTTAATGGTGGCAACATACAATGAGGATGGCAGTGTTAATGTCATGAACGCTGCCTGGGGCACCATGCAGGCAAGAAATACCGTAGCTCTGCAGTTAACAGAATCTCACAAAACAGTAAAAAATATCAAAGCAAGAGGAGCGTTTACAATTAGTATTGCTGATGCTTCCCATGTTGTTGAAGCAGACTATTTTGGGGTTGAATCAGGAAACAGAGTTTCCAACAAATTTGAAAAAAGTGGTCTCACTGCGAGCAAATCCGAATTTGTAGATGCACCTATTATCAATGAATTTCCACTATGTTTAGAATGCAAATTTATCGAATACCAAAACAACGAATATGGGGTTGGCGTCATTGGAAAAGTAGTCAACGTTACAGCCGATGAAAAAGTCATGATCGATGATAAACTTGATATGTCTCTTGTAGACGCCATCGCCTTTGACCCATATACACATGGTTATTATAGGGTGACGGAAAGAGTCGGCGAAGCTTTCAAAGACGGATTACAGTTCAAAAAATAATATTGAACTATCTGCAAGGTCTTTCAGAAATGGGAGACCTTCTTTCATACCTTCTGCAAAACAAATCCCGATTGTTCATTTAAAGGGACACAACCCCTGTGCCCCCATTTTACACCTAATAACCTGTCTTGTATATTAAAAGATCACCCGATATACGCTTCTGTAGTTCTCATTGCCGCCTCTTTTCCTTCCAGTCTCTGGCTGTTCTGCTTGATGGCAGAAATTCTGTCATGAAGAGACTGATGTTCCTCTTTCTCCTCGTCCTGTTCCTCTTCCCCCTCCATCACAGTTTCCTTTTCATCCATGTTCAGCAATGCATTCAGTTCCGACAAACGCTCCAGTTTCTGGTTCAGTTCTTCCTCTTTCGGGAATGGTTTTTTCACCTCTTCCATCGCATTTTTCAGCTGCCCCTGTACCGTCTCCAGCTTACGCCAGCTTTTGCGGGATTGCTTCCAATGCGTTATTGATCCTGATGATATTACCGTTTTCATCGGAACCAAGGCTGACACGATATACATTTTCATTTTTCAGGAAAAGGATAAATTCCTTGTTCCAGGAATCAAACTTTAAGCGAATTGAAAATCCCTGATACTGTCCGACATTGATCATGGCATCTGCCTGTTTCATGGACTGACAGACGGCAAGAAGGGCTGCTCCCGCTTCTTTTTTCTCAGAGAATACTGTCCCACCGACTTCCATCACAAATTTCTCCGGATCCGTGATCTTATTTGCCTGATACTTTTCCAGATCCGCCCTTAATCCTTCGATACTTTCCTTCAGCTTTGCGATCTGCTGTGGATAATTCTTTGCAATATCATCTTCCAAACGGTAATGGTTGCTCACAAAATTGGCTTTCAGCAGTTTTAACTTTGAGACTTCTATATCCAGTGACATTTTCTCCTTAATCGCCGGATTCCCCGTTGCCAGGGCTTTTACTTCCGCATAGGACAATGCCGTATCATCCACATCCTCACAGCTTCGTACCGGAGATTTGCTTGTCATAATCTGGGAGATGAATTTCTGCTTGCTTTCGATCAGCTGCCACATAAAGCTGTCAAAGGTTCCTTCCGTCACATACCGATAGATATGCACTTTCTGATTCATGTTGCCCTGGCGAATGATACGGCCCTCCCTTTGTTCCAAATCGGAGGGTTTCCAGCCCACGTCCAGATGGTGCAGGGCAATCAGCCGGTCCTGAACGTTGGTCCCAGCGCCCATCTTAGCAGTGGAACCTAGCAAAAAACGGACCTGCCCGGATTTTACTTTACTGAACAGCTCCGTTTTCTTTACCTCTGTATTGGCAGCATAAATAAATGCGATTTCCGCCTCCGGCACTCCCTTGGCCATGAGTTTCTTTTTCAGATCATCATAGACGTTAAAAGTGCCATCCCCCTTTGGTGTGCTAAGGTCACAAAAAATGATCTGGGCAGACCTTTTTGATACCGTCTCCTTCCAGATGGCAAAGCTTTTCTCCACACAGGCACAAATTTTACTTTCCCCATCATCCGGGAGCATTGGATTCACAAGGCGCTGATCCAACGCCAGCTTTCTTCCGTCATTCGTCACCTTAAGCATGTTATCGACGGAGGAATCCACAATACCATTTCGGATCACTTCTGCCCGCTCTCCAAGACTTGCAACAATGTCTTTCTGATATTCTGTCGGCTTTAACACCACGGTCTCATACTCTGCTTCCGGTACTGGCAGTTCCAACTGGTCTGCCGTCTTAATATCGGCAATCTCCTTAAACATACTCATAAGTTCGGGGATATTGTAAAATCTGGCAAATCTGGATTTTGCTCGGTATCCGGTACCTTCCGGAGCCAGTTCAATCGCTCTTGAATTATAGGTACATTATGGAAATTTAATTGATTTCTCCAACGAACTTGTAGAAAATCCGGATATTCTGGACTTTCTCTCCGTCGATGGTCTGAGGTTCAGATACCTCAATCTTTTCGATAAGACGGTTTACTATGGCTGTGGTCAGCTCTTTGATTTCTGCACATTCTGCCATTTCATTGGCAAGCTGTTCCGCTTTGCAGGTGCTGTCCTTCAGATTGTCAGCCGTAGTTTTCAGTTTTTCAATTTCTTCGGTTGTTTCTTTCTTTTCCTGTTCAAAATGGGTGGACAACATCCGGAACTGCTGTTCTGACACAAGCTGCTTTGTAAAATCCTCATACAGCTTGATGAACTGTCTGTCCGATTCGAGGAGCTTTTTCTCCAGTTTCTCCAGCTTTTTCTGGATATTTTCCCGGTTATTCACCGCTGTCATATCCATCTGCCCCAGTACCTTCCGCATGAATTTCTCCCGGTTTTTTATGACCTTTTTTGCATGGGTCTGGATGTCCGCAAGTACAAGTTCCTCCAGATCGTCCGCATTGATGCGGTGCTGGCTGCAGAACCCGGTTCCCCTCACACGGTAGATGCGGCACTGATAAAAAGTCCGTTCGATGACTGGCTTCTCTTTATTCCTGCCATCGGTATGCACCATCAGGGTACTTCCGCAGTCGGCACATTTTAAAATGCCCCGGAACTTATTCTCATACCCGGAAGTACAGGGCTTGACTTTCGTATGGCGGTCAAGGATTTCCTGCACCGTGTCCCATGTGTGTTCATCGACAAGTGCCTCATGGTCACTGGGAATAATGGTTCGCTCACTCATGGGGATATAACCCCTTGTTTCCTGCTTGAAATGCTTCTTATCATATTTCTGCACCCAGAAATAGCCTTTGTAAAGCGGGTTGCGTAAAATCCGGATAACGGTTTCCTGTTTCCAGCTATAGGCATCATCTTCTTTTACCAGAAACTTTCCAAAATATTCCGGTTTATAATATGCCGGCTTTGGGATTTTCTGTTCATAAAGGATTTTCCCGATTTTATTGTTTCCCATTCCCTGAAGTGCAAGCTGGAAAATATAACGGACGGTTGGTGCGGTTTCTTCATCAGCAATCAGGTGGTTTTTATCCTCCGGGTCTTTCTGATACCCGAATGGTGCGTGTGTTCCCATGAATTTTCCCTGGCTTGCCCGGATGTACTTACCTGACTTCACCTTTTTAGAAACATCCCTTGAATAAAACTCATTAAGAATGTTCTTAAACGGGGTAATATCCATCTCACCGCTGTTTGCGGAATCCACACCGTCATTCACGGCGATATACCGTACCTGATGTTTTGGGAAAAATACCTCGATATAAGCACCGCTCTCCAGATAGTTCCTGCCTAATCTTGAAAGGTCTTTTGTGATCACACAGGTAACTTTTCCTGCTTCGATGTCCGCTATCATCTGTTGAAAGGACGGACGGTTGAAATTCGTACCGGAATAACCATCATCTACATAAAACCGATAATTATAAATTCCCAGTTCTTCTGCTTTTCTTGTAAGGATCGCCTTCTGGCTCTGGATGCTCATGCTCTCGCCCACATTGCCGTCATCCAATGATAATCTTGCATAAAGTGCTGTCCATGTTTCTCTGATTTCTGTTATCTGCATATTGACCTCCTGTGGTTTCTTCAATATCCAGTGACAGAAATACGCTGTCTTTATTATAGCGATTCCTGCCACCTCCTGCAACTGCTGATTTTATTTTTCCGGTGAAATCTGCATCTTTTCTCATCCCACCTTTTTCTGATTTTCCAGTTTCTCCTTTACATTCTGTTTCGCCGCTTCTTCACTAACGGCAGTCAGTACCTTTTCCATGCTCTCCTTGCCGGAATAAACGTGTTCCACCACATAGCGGATGGGTTCTCTCCGACGGTTCCCTGCTTTTCTCTGCATAAAATCCCTCCATAAATACCAATGCTGGCAGAGGATTATCCCTGCCAGCACACCAACTGTCAAACTATTGTTTCTGTTTTTCGTAGTCCTGCAATCTTTACTCATTGCAATCTCCTTTCTGCCTGCCGGGGAACATCCCGGCAGATTTTCCTTAACGATGTATAAATCTAAAGTTCCATTTCCTGATGTTTCTTCTTTTGCTTCTGCCCCCTGTCCATTTTTTCATGCTGTCGGCTCTGGGACTGGTCTTTGTTCTTCTGATCCCGCTCATCCATCTTCCGGTTATGACGAAGCAGCTCCACATAGGCAAGATTGACGGTACTCCTGCCGTAACGTCTGGACTGTTTCTCGTATTCCTGTGTCAGCTCTTTGATCTGTGCTTCCCACTTTTTCGGTGTGAATTTTTCTCCTTCCCGAAGAAGTTCATAGACCGGAATACGGAGTTCTTTCGCCGTTTCCAGTTCTTTCTTATGCTGGCTGTGATAAACTGCCTGTGCGATTCCTTTCTTCTGCAGATATTCATTACGGATGGGAATGTATGGAGCATAGGCGGCATAAGCCTCTGACAGTTCCTTTAACCGCCGGATTTCCCTTCCATCTCTGTTGCAGATTTCCTCTGCTTCTTTCTTGGATGCTTCTTGCTGTACTGCAAAGGTTTCCAGTGCTTCAAAGCTGTCAATGCCTTTTTCTTCCACGAACCTACGCACGTTTTCAATATCCATCAGTACTGCGCGATTACTTACCTTTTTAAAATTCGGTGCCTGTATCAGCGGCAGATGAAGCCTTCCAAATGCTGCAAGAATACGTTCCAGCATTTCCAGAACCTCATTTTTCATCGCTGCAAATACGCTGACTTCCTTTGTACCGGAAGTTTCTTTCTGTATCGAACCAACTGCCGTCTGTTCTGCTTCACCTTCCTGTGCCGCAGGGATGTCTCCTGCCATTTTTCCTGCTTTCTTTTCTGCGGCATTCTTTGCAGCTTCCGCAGCTTTTTCCTGTTCCCATTTCTCCAAATTTTTCACACTGTTCCATGCAATATCATAGAACATCCTTGCCCTTTGCAGCGTCTGGTTATGCTCCATGATTGCCCGGTTCGCATCCCCTTTTTCGGTACGGATACCTTTCCTCTCCAATGCACTGGCAATCGGGCCTAAGTGTCTGGTCGGCTCCTGCTCCAGTCCCAGCTCTTTAAAAGAACGGTGTTCCCAGTATTCCGGCAGTCCGATCCGGTCATTCACCACATTGATGGTGTCCGTCAAATCCTTTCTCCATTTCCTGGAATTACCTTTTTCATTCCAGTCATTCACATCTACCGCCCTGCTCTTAAATCCCCGTCCGGACTTATTGCGGATTTTATTGCCGTCTTTATCAAGGATATATTCCTTTCTCTGCTTGGCTCCCCACTTCCCGTTTTCTTCCACCGGGCGCAGGGTGAGCATAAGATGGAAATGCAGGTTATGGATGCCATGTTGATTAACAGAATCATGGATTGCCCAGTCCGCACACATCCCTTTGGAAACAAAATTCCGCTGCACATAATCCCGCACCGTTTCTTCTGCCAGCTCATAGCTCCAGTCATTTGGAAGTGCTGCTTTCAGTGTCCGGCAAAGCTGGGCATTTTTCTGTTTCTCATTCAGCTCCACAGAGTTCCACAGCACTGCCCTGTCCAGCCATTCCTCCGGTGCATATTCCGGGAGATTGATTTCACAATGCACCAAATCTTCATGGTATTTCGGGCGATACGTTTTCCCGTCATACTCGCTGACAAGAACACTCCTGCTGATGTAAGAAGCTGCATCTACCGCCGACTGCCCTTTGCTCCGCTTTACAATGCCGAACCTTGTGCTGGCATATTTCGTGCGCATACTCACAAAGTTCCTCCCTTACCGTAAAATAGAGGGCAGCAAGAAAAGCCTTTGCAGATGGACGAAAGCCGGGTGTTTTTTCCGGGTTACGGGCAGATGCAAAGGATACAAAGGGGTAGGAAGCGCAGCGGACGGAGGGGAAAGGTTATTTCCCCTCTTGACTGGTGCAAGGCAGGCAACGCCCACCGCAGGTGCCCTCGGAGAGCGCACAAGACCATACGGAGTGTGGTCTATCTGTGCGCACCCCATAACTGGGGTGAACCCATACTCCCGGAGATACTGCTTACACTCCCTGCGAAAAACTGCCACCCGCAAAATCTTTTGAATTGGCGTATCCGCCGCTGTTTTCTTTTGTCTTTGTTTCATCGGCGTGACCGCCGTTTCTGTCTTTTTCATCTTCCATGTCATCCGCATTTTTCTCCATCCTTTTTACGTTTTCCACCGCCTGCCTGCACTCTGCCGAAGCAAGAGCCGCTGACAAGATCACATTCAGTTCTTTTTCTTCATACTGATAACATTCCGGGAAATACTTTGCAACAATGCCGCCCATCAGATATTTATGATGGTTCTGTGCTTTCCTGCGTTTCTCATTCTCCTTTTTGCGCTCTGCCTCATATCTTGCCTTTGCCTGTTCCAGATTTTTCAGTGCCTTATCCATTGCAGCACTGGTTTCATTCCTGTTTTTTATCATGTGTTTATACTCCTTTTCTCATTTTTCTGTTTGATTTTTTATTTTATGGCATAAAAAAACAGCCTGAACCTTTTCCATGTCCATAGCCGCTCTCCTGCCATTTGGTTTTCTATTTTTCTTAATTTCCGTATTTTCACGGACAGCTTTCTTCCTGACACAGAGCTGTCACCTCTGTGGTGCGGTTCTTTCACAAATTCCCCGCATTTTTATGGCGGTTCATTTTCTGCATCCTCTGCCTTGCCCATTGGCTGTGTTCCTCATTCTGCTTTCTCGGTTTCCGAAGATTGATGAGGTGTTTTTCACAGGAATAGGTTTTACTCACTTCGGTCTGCCCTACCACCCGGTAATGCTCCGGATAAGCTGCAGCCAGTGCATCCAGTTTTCGCATCATCTGCGGGCTGGCTGTATAAATACTGGCTTCCTGTTCATCGTTATTAAAATTGATAATCGTTTCCTGCTCATACTTTGTCAGTTTCATCTGCTTTTTTCTCCTTTCCGGCTCCCGCCTGTTCTGCTGTATTTGTATGCTGTTCCATCCACAAAGCCAGCTTCTGCTTTGTGACAAGTTTCCGCCCTCCCACCTGCAAGGTTGGAAAATTCGGACGGTTCAATAGCTGATACGCTCCTGCCTTTGAAATAGAAAGGGCCGATGCCAGCAGTTTTGCATCCAGCACGTCCGGCAGCGTTTCAAATAATTCTTTCCCCACAAAAATCACCCCCTGTCCGAAAATGGGTAAAAGAAAGCAGCTATCGTAAGGATAGCCGCCGATGGGATGGATGGATTAGAATGTTTCCAGATATTTCTGATATTCTTCTGAGATAAAATCCTCATAACAGTCTGCAATATGACGGATTCTTTTCAGCACCGCACTGTGTGTCTGATAGCCTACAGCTTCCGCAATCTCCTGTGCCGTATGCCCCTCCATTTTCATTTCCAAAATCTTCTTATCACGCCCGGAAAACCTTGCGGCAAACTCCGCAATCTGAAGTTCTGACAGCACCGAGTTTTCAAACTCACTCCTCGTATCCGGAATATCAAAGTCTGTGCCATTTTCTTCTGCTTCCTCTGCAAGCTGCTCTATGGATACCGTCTTTTTTCTGGAACGGCTGTGTCCCCACGAACGCATGAAGTCCAGCTTTACCTGACTTCCCCTTTTATCGAAGTCCTCAAGGGTTCGGTTGTTCCAGATTTCATCAATCATCGGCTGCCAGTTCTGTTCTTGTATAATTTCAGGTACAAGGGTACCGATCAGATTGCCAAACTGCTGATAAGTGAGCCACGGAAGTTCTGTTCCTTCCGGCACGTTGTAAAGCTGCTGGAAAGAAAATCCACTGACCTCAAATTTGTCACGTAGAAGCGGCAGCATAGAGTAAGAGAGCCTCCACAAAGGGAAGTCCCCGGAATACTGTGCCGGACTGCCCGGTATTTCCCGGTAACCACTTCCATTTTGATACGGTATTTCAAAATACTGCCATGCGCTCCATGCCACACAATCCCAGACCAGTTCCAGAAATGTATCATCCTTTATCAGACTGTCATATTTATCCGTCCGCAGCACCTCATAAGGGCAGCGTGGTAAGTTCAGATAAACAGGACGTTTGCTGACAAACTCCTGCGGCAGACTATAGAATAATGTCAGCCATGCTTTGCCGCCGTTCTTTGGAATTTTTATCACCTGTCCCTGCTTCATTTCAATGATTTCTCCATTGTCATTCTGCTTCTGTTCTTTTACATCTTTCATCCAAAATCACCCCCTACTGATACATGGCAGAAGTCCCATTAAAATGTTCCAATATTTTTGAATATTTTTGAAAAAGTTTTTTCTCTTTTAAATTTCACAATCTGTCCGTTATTTTCTAATATTTTTCTTCTGCTGTCCATCTGTTTTCAGCGGACATAAAAACAGGCGGTACCCAATCTGTTTGAATACTGCCTGTCACTATAATCTTTTTGTATATCCTATGCGTTTTCCCGCAGCCACCGATTGATGATATACTGCCAGTCCATTCCATCCTGCATGACACGCAGAACTGTAACTGTTTTCACTGCTTCATCCACGGTATAAAACAGCAGATAGGATTCACACGGTTTCATGTAAATATCATAACCACGATACCGGAAGCCTGTTGTATTATACCCGGTCGGAAGTGTATCAAGTGCAAGAACCGCTTTTTTAATCTTTTTGGAAAAGTTTTCTGCATATTCCCGGTACTTAAATTGCTGAAGGATATATTTCTTTTTTTCTTTCACATCCAGCTTGCCGCTCTGGGCAATGACAACTTTGTATTTTTTGTTTTCCATCCGTACCCCTTATACTGCATCAATTTCTGCCCATGCTTCTTCCACTGTCTGCACTCTGCCATTTTCCATATCGTCAATGGCTTCATCCAGCTTTGACAGAAGGACATCCATTGCATCGTTGATCGTATAAGTTGTTTCACGGGATTTCGTTGCCTGTGCCAATGCCATAACCATCACCCTTTCTTAAAATAGCACTCATGTTTCTGTCTTTATCATACCACGAACCATCAGAAATATCTATCATTTTTTGACAGTCACACAACACTGGATCTGATTTAATTATTCACACATTTTTTCATTAAACTTATAACCAACTCCCCACACAGTCTGAATATAGACCGGATGACTCGGATCATCCTCTATTTTTTCCCGAATATGGCTGATATGGCTCATCACAATATTGTAATCTCCAGAATACGGTTCATTCCAAACAATATCGTATATCTGCTCCTTACTGAATACCCTGCCGGGATTTTGAGCGAGAAGCTGGAGGATTTCAAACTCTGTATATGTAAATTTCTTTTCTTCATTACTTTTAACAACCTCTCGTCGCTTAAAATCAAAAATTATATCTTTGTAATTCACTTCTGAGTTCGAATACATTTGTTGAAATGCAAATTTCTCTCTACCAACGCCTAAGACTGAAATAATAGAATCTATTACCTTTTCTTCGTTTCCTTCAAAAAATATCAGTAATACTTTTCCTATATTCATCACTCCTCACGATACATTTCTTTTTATCTGATTTTTTTCAACATTCCTTTCTTAACCTCATATACAACATCACATAAAATATCAATATCCTCTTTATAATGACTTGATATCACCGAATATAACTCCCACCAATACAAATCCTACTAAAAACCTTTTCCGCTTCATTATTTTCCCTCACCTATGTAAAACGGCGCTACAATAGCACCTCATATAAGTAGATGTATAACCATTACTCGGATAATAATCGTCATCAATTCTTGCACCTAAATACCTAGTGTGCTGACCGTTTTATACTTAGCCAAATAATTCTTCCATATATTGCTATTCCATGTTACAATAAAAAGAAACGGCGGTGGCGACTATGGCAAGACCTAAGACTTATATTATTAAGCTCAGCGATGATGAAAGAGCAGCACTTCAAAAGACTATCCGTAACAAAAAGACTTGTAAAACTGTTTTAAAACGGTGTCAGATACTGCTTGAACTGGACGAAGAACAGGGAACCGGGCTTACCCATTCCCAGATTGCCCGCAGTTATGCAGTCTGCCCTGCCACTATAACTAATATCGTCCAGTCTTATGTCAAAAATGGCATAACGAATATTGTCCGTTACAATATCAGCCCCAATTCCAGCGCTGCGCTCCGTAAAATGGATGGACGTACCGAAACACGTATTATCCAGATGGCTTGCGGCCCTGTCCCGGAGGGACATTCCCGCTGGACGATCCGGCTACTGGAGGAAAAAGCCCGTGTTGAGCTTGATATTCCGGTTGGAAGGGAAACCATACGGGAAACATTAAAAAAAATGAACTTCGACCTCACAAAAACTCCTACTGGTGTATCCCTCCAAAAGAAAACGCAGAATTTGTAGCCTGCATGGCGGATATCCTGGACATTTATGAAATGCCATATAACCCTGAAGTTCCAGTGGTATGCATGGATGAAAAACCCTACCAGCTTCTCGGGGAAACCAGAGAACCTCTGCCCATGCGCCCAGGTGACACACAGAAAACCGATTCCGAATATGTCCGAAAGGGCTTATGCAGCATATTTGTATTTGTGGAGCCTTTGGGCGGCGTACGGCATGTAAGTGTCCGGGAACACCGTACTGCAGTTGACTGGGCTGAGGAAATCAGGTATTTAGTGGATGTCAGTTACCCTGACCGAGATAAGATCATACTTGTCATGGACAATTTGAACACCCATGCGCTTTCATCCCTGTACAAAACATTTCCAGCTCCGGAAGCCCGCAGGATTGCCAAAAAGCTGGAAATCCATTACACTCCCAAACATGGGAGCTGGCTGGATATTGCCGAAATAGAACTTAATGTAATGACACGTCAGTGTCTGTCCCGTAGAATTGCGGACATAGTACTGCTCCGTCAGGAGTTGGCAGCATGGGAGGGCAACCGCAATGAACATACCGCCTGTATCCAATGGCAGTTCACTACCGATAATGCCCGAACTAAGCTGGTATCTCTCTATCCTAAATTTGATGTGGTGGTGAAAAATAATTAGACTAAGTATAAAACAGTCAGCACACTAGTACCTGTACCAGTGTCTCCAGATCCATAATCAGTATACATTCTTCCTGTCTGACCAGTTTTTCTCCATATACCACTATTGGAACAGGCAACCCCACTGCTCTTCACTGGCACAAAGCGCATTCCATAAGGACTGCTTCCTGTTTTTTTTTACACCATATCATCATCCTTGAGAACCTGGACGCGCTTTACTATAAGGTTCCTGAGTAGTTCCAACCACGACCCCATCTTTATTCAGTATATTACCTGTTTTGGGATCTATATGAGAACCGGCTGGTGGCGTCCATTTTCCCGACTCATTCACTGTACCAAGCGCATCTTCCAATTCCTTTTTCGTTCGGGGCGTTTTCAGTTCTGGCGTTGGTGCCGAGCTGCCGTCTGCATTGTCTGTATTGTCTATATTGTCAGTACTCTCAATAGTTTCTTCTTGAACAAATGATTCTCCTGAAGTCCTGTTATTTTTAGACGTATCTCCATTATCTTTATCACTGCAGCCTGTACATAACACCATTATTACAAACAACAAGCTAAAAACAACTTCTTTCTTATGTGTCATTTTAATCTTTTACCTCCATTATGTCCGTTTAACTACTCCGAACCGAACTACTCAATTTAAAGTGATAGAATTCTATCATTGTCCCATTGGAATCCACTCCCTTTCAATGAACAAACTGAATTAACTGTAAATAAAGAACTTTGATCAAATCAATGACAAACTTTATTATCTTTATTTTTGCCATGATTTCAACCCCTTTTGCACCAAACGACATTTACAGTCTGTTTTTGGTCGATTTACACATTTTCTTTACGATACAAGGTGCTTGTAAGCCTGCTGTCAGTAATATTCCAACAGAAAAACAGATTGTATAGATGTACTTTCCCAGCAAGAATAAAGCTATATCTAACAGCCCAAACAATATCACGAAGAACACTGTTGTTTTTTTATATGTCCTTTTCTCGTTAGTATCAAGTCTTCTGTTTTCACTGTCTATTGGACTAAATGTAATCAGGCTCACAGACGCAATAACTGTAGCTATTGCCAACTTCAAATCACATTGCACATGCATTGATAACATTATGCACAGAAACAATAGAAAACCAGATTCAAGAATACAAGTGTGCAAATTTTTTGCATGATAACCACCACTAAATTTTCTCAGAACCATAAACGGAAAAATAAGTGCAACTCCGTGTTTTACACTCCCTAAGCCAAAGCCAACACCTCCTGCAAGGATAAGTGGTGATACCAATAGAAAAAAACTATATAATGCATACTTGTAAAGTTCCTTATCCGCCTCGTTTATCGCATTACACCGGACCATCCAATCAACTCATTTTTCCATTACTTGTTTCTCCTGTATTTCATTAATTCTTTCGGTGCTTTTGGCTGATACATAATCGCACATGAAGCTGTGTTGGCTTCAGTCTGTAACACAACATCTAATGCTGCTTTCATCCCTTTTGCAACCGATTTAGTTACCCGTTTCTTCATAATGTCCTCTCTCCTTTCCTAAAGATTGTCATTGATTTTCACATAAACAATCATATGCCGGAGACTTTATCGAACTGCTTGTAAAACGAAATAACAAAACAAAAACATATAATGAACTATAAATGAGCAAATTCCAAAAACTGCACAAAAAATCATGTCATTTGTTTTTGTAGCAAAGACAAACTATCTGTGGATTTGAAATAATGTTTGTGTAATAAACACATTTTTGTGCAAATTTCAATATTTGCTCATTTATAGTAATGAACCAAAATTGTAATTAAAATGTCTTTTCATACGCATTTTTTGCATTTGGAAATTCTATATGATAAGATGTATGTAAATATACATTCATTAGAAAGCCAGGTGCAAAAATGCGTATTTTAATTTGTGATGACGATACTCTGATAATTGAACAATTACAGAAATATATTGAATCCTACTTTGAGTCAAATCATTTAAAATGTCCCGAATTAGTTTCCTTTACCAGTGGCGAATCTTTATTGGCTGAGAAAAGCGAAAAAGATATTGTTTTTCTGGATATTGAAATGCCCGGTATGAATGGAATTTATGTAGGAAATGAATTAAAAAAAGCAAACAAAAATGTCATTATTTTTGTGGTGACCTCATATTCTGAATATCTGGATGAAGCAATGCGTTTTCATGTATTCCGCTATCTTTCCAAACCTTTGGACAAGCAGCGTTTTTTCCGAAATATGAAAGACGCCTTAGCATATTACAATTCCATTACTACCAAAATTCCTGTTGAAACTAAGCAGGGAGTATATTCATTTCCTGCTTCACAGATAATTACAATAGAAGCACAGGGACGAAAAGTAATTGTACATACTACCCGGCAGGATTTTGATTCCATTCATAATATGGATTATTGGCTGGAACAACTCCCCAAAAACAGTTTTTTCCAGACACACAGGAGCTTTATTGTTAATTTCGAACATATTGTGGACTTTGATCATTCCACCATACATTTATCGAATCAGCAGATTGCAGCTTATCTGACACGCAGAAAATACAGTTCCTTTAAAAATGCTTATCTACTATATCTGGAAAGTATGAGGTAAAAATAAATGGGACATATCGTTTTACTTCTTTTTAGCTTTTTTACAGAAGCAGTTATACTATGGCAATACGCATCCAGCCTTTTTACCTCTTCTTATAGCAGTAAAATAAGGCTGGCACTATTGAGTGCTCTTTATACAATATTGTTTCTTCTTTCCCTGCTCGAACAAACAGGACTAAACGTTGTCAGCTTTTTTGTGTTTAACACTGTTTTTCTTTATATGTTGTTTAAACTCAAGTTGTTATTGGCACTCTTCCATTCGGCTATCCTTACAGCAATTATGGGTATATCTGAAATTGCAGTTCTGGGGATTACATCAAGATTTTTTCCGCATTTTCTCTTAGAAACAGATGTCGAACTTGTTTTTTATACGGTTTTTAGCAAAATTTTCTTTTTTGCAGTCATCTATTTATTAATTCATCTGTTCAAAGGAAAAAAATCAAATCAGGAACAGTACGATCACTCCGAACTTCTTTTAATGTTAATTCCGGTTTCGTCTATTTTTATAATTTTTACTTTTGCAGCAATGGGTGAAACATCAGCCTTTGCACCGCCTATTGATTTTATGGTAACAATCTGTGCTGTTTTTCTGCTGATGGTCAATCTGCTTGTATTCGGCATCAACCAATATAATCAGAAAAAATCACAGGAATATACTGATATGCAGTTGCTTCTTCAGAAAGAATCGGATTCCGTTGAATACTATGAAATGATGCTTTCACAAAATGAAAACCAGAGCATTCTGATTCACGATATAAAAAAACATCTACAATCTATCAAATTACTCAATGAAAAAAATGATTCTGATAAAATAAATGCTTATATACAACAGCTTATGGAATCTTCTGACTTAAAAGAAACCTCAAAAATCTGTGATAATGAAATGCTGAATGCAATTCTCTGCCGCTACCAGCGACAATGTAATGAAAAACATATTGTTTTTCATACTGACATCAGAAGCGGTACTGTTCAAAATATTTATCAGCATGACTTAACATCGTTATTCTGCAACTTATTGGATAATGCAGTGGAATCAGCAGATAATATCCCTGATTCTTTTATTGAGCTTACAGTACAAAAAAAGGAAAATTCACCTTTTATCGTTATCATAATCATAAATTCCTGCCGAAGCACCCCTGTATATGATCAGGATGGACTTCCTGTATCCCATAAATCAAGCAAGGGCAGACATGGTTTCGGAATCAAGAGTATTAAAAAAGTCGTGAAACAATATCACGGAAATTTGCAAATGTATTATGATAATGATTCCGGTACTTTCCACACAATCATAACCTTGAAACAATAAATGCAAAAAAATCAGGCAATCACAATTTTTTATGTGATTGCCTTTTTTGCGCATTTCTGTATGGACTGGAATTGTTTTGTACCTCTAATAGTGGAGCGAACTCGATACTGGTCACAACTTCACCAAAAGTAGATGCCCAGGAATCAAAATGGCCCAGCCCCATCCGGTTCAGTTTCCCGTACTGCAGGTAACGCTGCATGGTATAAAGCTCCGTCATGCTGTTGCTGACCGGTGTGCCCGTTGCAAATGTAATGCCTTTCCCGCCGGTGATCTCATCCAGATACTGGCATTTGTTGAACATATCTGCCGATTTCTGTGCTTCATTCTGGGCAATGCCTGCCACATTCCTCATTTTTGTGTAAAGGAATGCATTTTTGTAATAATGGGCTTCATCCACATACAGACGGTCTACTCCCAGTTCTTCAAACGTTACCACATCATCCTTTTTCTCTTTGTTTTCCAGCTTTTCCAGACGCCTCCTGAGACTTTTCTTTGTCTTTTCCAGCTGTTTTACCGTAAAACGGCTTCCACCAACCTCAAGCCTTGCCTGCTGAATCCCTGCTTCCAGTTCTTCGATCTGCTTTTCAATGGCCATCTTCTGGCGTTCTTCCGATAAAGGGATCCTCTCAAACTGGGAATGCCCGATGATCACAGCATCATAATTACCCATTGCGATTCTGGCACAGAACTTTTTACGGTTTGCCGGTTCAAAATCTTTCTTTGTTGCCACAAGGATATTGGCTCCCGGATAGAGCTGCAGGAACTCGGCTCCCCACTGCTCCGTTAAGTGATTGGGAACCACAAATAGACTTTTCTGGGCAATGCCAAGCCGTTTGCTCTCCATAGCTGCGGCTACCATCTCATAGGTCTTTCCGCTTCCCACTACATGGGCAAGCAGGACATTATCCCCATAAAGCTGATGGGCAACCGCATTTTTCTGATGCGGGCGAAGCTCTATTTCCGGATTCATTCCCGGAAAAGTCAGATGGCTGCCGTCGTATTCCCTGGGACGGATGGAATTGAAACGGTCATTATAAATCCGGCACAGCTTCTCCCTCCGTTCCTGGTCTCTGAAAATCCAGTCCTTAAATGCTTCCTTGATCGCATCCTGTTTCTGGGTTGCCAGCATGGTTTCTTTTTTATTCAACACACGGATTTCATTTCCTTCTGCATCCAGCTTTGTATCATAGATCCGGACATCTTTTAAATTCAGGGTTTCTTCCAAGATCTTATAGGCATTAATCCGGCTCGTACCATACGTTGCCGTAGTCAGTACATTTCGGTCACTGTCCGCATTTTTACCGCTGATATTCCATACTCCACTGGCTTCAGAATACCGGATGTCAATTATCGTTCCGACCTGATACCCCGGTGTATCAAACAACTCAACCATAAAATCCCGGTATATTTCCGGGGCGATCCATGTGGCTCCGATCCGGACTTCAATCTCTGATGCATCCAGATCCACCGGCTGCACTTGCTTAAGGGCATTTACATTGCTGGTAAATTCCGGGTGGTTTTCCGCAAAAATTCTTGCCGTTATCAGTTTCTCCCGGACATTACCGGATAAATATTCATCTGCAGTCTCCCACTGTCCATTGACAGGATCCCGAAAGATTACACCTGTCAGTTCCTCTGTAACTTTCTCTTCCGTCTTACCTGTCAACCCTGCCATATAGGGAAGATCAACCCTGGCTTTCTCATTCAGGGAAATCGTCAGGGCTTCCGCCGCAGTTTCCACACTGGTCACAGCTACTGCTTTCTTAATCGTCCGCTTGGTGAACATATCCGCTTTCCGTTTCAACGTACCATCTTCATTAAGATCCTCTAACGAACAAAGCAGACAATAAGAAGAGTCATCGGAGAATGCCCGTTTGTTCGCATTGCTTCCGATGACCCCATATTTTTCCGTGTAGGCATCATAGACCTGATTCAGTTTAACCTGAAGCTCCTGTATCTCCTCCTCTGTTGCAGTTTCCTCCATCTGCAGGGCGATCAAGTCCCGGACTACCTCACGGATCTCAACCATACCTTTCACACGTTCCACCGTGGCTGTCGGCAGCTTCACCGGATTCATCAGGGAATTTACCCGGTAATAGATCTGGTCATCCACCACAGTAAAACTGTAGTTCCGGACAGCCGGATCCGCAGGTATGCTTTCCATGATCTCATCCAGTTCTGTTTCTGCTGTTACTGCCGGAACCATCGTTCCATGGATTTTCGCTGCGGCATCTTCCAGCTGTTCCGTAAGGTCTGCCGCTTCCAGCGGAAGGCAGGCAGTCTCCATGCCATATGGTCCGGACACCTCTGCCATCGTTCCAAGTACCATTTCCGGGTGGGTAATAAAATACTGGTTTATGGTAATACCATTCTTATCCTCTCCAAGAGTAACCCATTCCGGCTCTTCCATGGAAATGCTCTCCCTTTTCTGGAAAAACAGGATGTCTGCACTGACTTCGGTTCCCGCATTTGCTTTAAAGGCATTGTTCGGAAGACGGATCGCACCGAGAAGCTCTGCCCTCTCTGCAAGATACTTTCTTACCTCCGGCGATGCTTTATCCATGGTTCCCTTGGTTGTGATCAGTGCAGCCACGCCACCCGGTCGTAACTGGTCAATGGTCTTTGCAAGGAAATAATCGGGGATCATAAAATGATACTTGTCATACTGCCGGTCATTCACTTTATAGGAACCAAAAGGGACATTTCCGATTGCCACATCGAAGAAGTCATTGGGATAATCGGTCTTTTCAAATCCTTTGATCTGGATATCAGCGTTCGGATAAAGCAGTTTTGCGATCCTTCCGCTGATGCTGTCTAGTTCCACTCCATAAAGCCGGGACTGCTGTAACTTGTCCGGAAGCATTCCAAAAAAGTTTCCTACGCCCATGGACGGTTCCAGGATGTTTCCCTTTTCAAATCCCAGATTCTGAAGCACCTGGTACATGCTCTCGATGATAACAGGCTGTGTATAATGGGCATTCAACGTGGATTCCCTTGCCGCCGCATATTCTTCCCTGGTAAGCAGATCTTTCAGTTCCTGATACTCGTCACTCCAGGAGGCTTTGCTTTCATCAAAGGCATCCGGCAAGCCTCCCCACCCTACATAGTTTGACAGGATTTCCTGCTCCTCTGGTGTTGCATAACGGTTCTCGCTTTCACATTTTTTCAGAACCCGGATTGCCATCACATTGGCTCTGAATTTTTCCTTTGCCGTTCCATAGCCCAGCTGGTCATCCGTGATATGAAAATTGACTGCCGGTATCTCCGCAGATAATGCACGTTCCCTTTCCCCATACTCATTCCAGACACGTTCCGATATTTGCCGGAAATAGATGGATTCATTTTCCATGATACTGTAGCTGACCTCCCGGAGTTCTTCCAGGTTTGCTGCATTTTCAATATCCTCATGGTATTGAAAATAAAGGGCTTCCCGTTCCAGTACCATCTCCAGCCGTTCCAGTTCCGGTTCGGACATCCGCTCCCAGATATCATCTTTTTCCGTATGGATGGTAAGCCCTTCCCCGTCATCATGGTATTCCACCGTGTAATGCAGGATATCCTGCTCTCCACGTATCTCACAGGAAAAGTCATACTCCGTTGTCCTGCTCACAGAGGAATACTGGCGGTTTACTAATACCAGGTTCTGCACGTCTTCTGCCTTTAATGGCAGCCCGCTTTCTTCCGCCTTATCTTCCACATTTTCTTCCGCAGGAACTTCCTCAATTTCTTCCGGAACCTCCTCCGTTTCCAGTGACTGCTTTACTTCTTCCATATCAGCAAGACGCTGTGCTTCCTGCCGTTCTTCATACTTTTCCAGTTCTTCCGGTGACAAAAAATCATCCATCCGGATCAGCTGCCTTGTCCTGGAAGCTGCCTGTTTCCACTTGACAAGTGTTCTCAGGCTTGGGTTGGAAATCTGCCCTTTGCTCAAACGGATTCCTTTTGCATCATGCCACTCATCGGAAAGATCGCTTCCCTGGATGCCCGGTGTGCATCCTCCGTCTCCATACTCATGCTTTAAGAAGTCGGCTGCTTCTTTTTCATCGTGGTGTTCCATGAAAAACTCATAGATACGGTTCCTTCCGCCAGCTACATTTCCACCTCTTCGTAAAACAGAGTCAATCTCATCCTGCGTAATAAAAGCCATTTCCGGCGGTGTTACGGTTTCTTCCTGCCGACTCCAATCGAGCGTCCTTCCAAGGTCATAGACCCTCTGCTTATATATCGGATTATTCCGGATCTGGTACCTCATATAGTTTTCCGGATGACGTTCCATATCCCGTTCCAGTTCCACAAGCATCTGGTAATACTCCCTTGTCTGCTCCCGGTCATCCAGACCTGCACGGAACCTTTCGGTCGTTTCTGTATGGCTGTATATTCCCCTGATAGCCCCGGTATCCCGGAAATGGAGTGCCAGCTGGCTGGAAAGTTCGTCACATTCCACTTTAATGGAATTTAGCATAATCACGTTGGAGACATAAGTCCCCGCATCATACATATCCTGAATGCGGTTTGCCGCTTCTTCCCACGTAAGCATACGGTCATAATTGCGTCTTGCGGATTCCCCACGTCGGAATCGCATCCCGTCCCCGTCATACCAGATACTGAATTTCTGGCCGGAAAACTCAAACCCTTTCCCTCCGGTACCATATTCCTGGATGAGAAAACTTCTCAGTTCCTCATGGTCAATTCCTTCCACAAGCTTTGCAGTGATGTGGAATAATGTATTCTTCCGTCCGCTTCCGGTACGAAGCACATCATCCACGATCTCATCCGAAACAAAAAAAGCGGCTGGCTGTGTGAGTGCAGCTGCCGCTTTCCTGATCTCTCCAAACTGTTCTTCCTCTGTGGGGAACAGGCTTAATTGTATATAATCTCCTGAACCACCAGTTCCTCTGCCTGCGCCCGGATCCGGTTCATGTGACGTGTCCAAGCCATGCTGTCGGCTGATTTCTCCGGTGCCGGATCTTTCTCCAGAAGCTGCATGGTCAGGTCTTCCACTTTCTGTCTGGCTTCGCTGTCCACTTCCATCAGATGGCTGTCCAGCCTGTTCTGCAGTGCCAGTATGCTGAATCTGGCTTTCTTGTGGTTCCTCAGATATTCTTTCCGCATCATCCCGTATTTCCCGATGGTTCCCCTGGTCTCCTCCAGTTTGATATCCGGGATCAGATAATCCCCGTTCCTGCTGTAAGTGATCTCTCTCATGCTCTGTTTCCTCCTTGTTTTCTTCTATCTCTGGTTCTGGTGTAATATTTCCACTTTCACGAATTAACGTGTTAAATTCATTATAGACCACTTCCGATTCTTTTGCAACCGTTTTCCTGTCATTTTCCAGATCCATAAGGACATACCGTCCAAGCTGCATCAGAATCGGTCGGCAGATCTCATTGACTGCTGTGCCAAGGTGCCCAAGCACACGGAGGTCGTTAAAATCCGTGATGTGCCGCAGGCTGTCCGCAGACAGGTATGCTCCCGTATCCATCCCGCACCGCTTTAATAGGACATACCATACACTGTCCGTCATAAGGTCCCGGAACTCCACTTCCTGGTTCTGTTCATCCAGTTCTTCCAGAAATGTCCCCTGCACATCCTGTTTCAGTTCATCAAACGCATCCGGAAGCCACTCCCGCACACTTTCCTGTGCTGCCTGATACAGGGTTCCGACAAGCCCGCCATCTCCTTCGTCCAATCCATACGCTCTCTGCAGATAATCTGCCGCAAAGGAACGGTCATCCTGTGGCAGCACCCACAAAGCCGGGTCTTTCCCCAGATTCCGCACCTTATAAGTATCCGAAATATCAAACACATACCGCAGGCGGTTTTTCGGACTGGATGTATAATCAATCAGGGCAATCCCTTTCGAGCCTTTTTTGATCCATCGATACATCCGCTTATTCCATACCTCCATGGATGCCACGGCAGTTGCTTCCGGTCTCTGGGCAAAGATCAGAAGCTGTTCATCAAAGGTGTATTTATATAACCGGGATGCGGTATCCAGAAAACGCATCCACTCTTCCGGCTTTGCTGCGATATCCTTTGCGACTTCTTCCGTCAGCTGTTCCATGGCATATAATTTTTTTGCCATACCCATTCATCCTCCTCTCACTCTATCGTCGTTTCCCGTTTTTTCTTCACACCGGATGTTTTCTGACCGGATGCGATCTTTTTTCGGTTTTCCTCCAGGGATTCCTTGATTGATTTTTTATGTGTTTTTTCATATCCGTAATTCTCTGCTTCCTTTTCTGCCACTTTCAAATTGATATCATTCAAATCCACAGAGTATTGAATCTGCTCCATAGGAAGAATCTTTTTTTCCCGGAAAGAAAAATAGGACTGGTCATTTCCAAGAATCACATGGTCAATCACAGGGATTCCTGCCAGCATACAAAGCTGCTGCATTCTGCCTGTAAGTGCAATATCATCCTTCGACGGTTTCAGGCTGCCGCTTGAATGGTTATGGAACAAAAGAATGGAAGCGGCATTCGATAAGAACGCCGCCTTTAATACTTCCCTCGGATGCACCAGTGACTGGTTCAGTGTCCCCATACTGATGATGGTCATATTAATGGGAACATTATCACTCCGAAGATGGACCACTCCTACCACCTCCCGGTCGTAATCTTTAAAGGTATCTCCCAATATTCGGATTGCATCTTCCGGTGTAGAGATCTCTTCCTCACACAGGATCGGGGCTTCTTTTACAAGCCGAACCGACACCTGGTCAATTCCGTATTTTCTTTTCACTTTCTGATGCTCCTCTCTTTAAGGGGATTTGAAGAATAAACTCCTTGTCTTTTTGTGACTCCAGGCATTTCCGGATATGTCCGGATAACCTTTTTCTTTCTTCCTTTTTCATTTTGCTGCTCATTCCCCGTCTCCCTCCACAACCTCTTCCATAACATCTGCAATACGGCCAAGTTCCGTTACAAGGGAAGGGAACTCATAACTGTTCCTGGCTTTTCCAATCTGATCCAGTAAAAATTCCGGTACATTGTTGATTGCCTCCGCTATCAATGCTTTTACCTTTAAATCCTGAACAGCCATAAGTTCTTTGAGTCCAAATTCTTCGCCAAAAACTTCCTTATACCGGATTAGCTCGCCTTCAAGGCTATCTGGTTCTAACCGTCTTTCAAATTTTTCTCTTATATCATCACCATATAAGCACCATTCTGACATATACATTCTCCTCGCTTTCAACAAAGCGGGAACCGTAACCGCAGTTCCCGCCCCAAAATATTTTCTTACATTACCATAGCCGTATCTCTCGTTTTACCCTGTGGCTTTCCCAGGACATTCCCGGCTTTCACATCTTCCTTCGCCTTTTCCAGCTTTCCATGAAGCCCGGTTTTCTCTACCGGCTTTTCTGCCGCAGCCGCTTTTTCTTTTTCCAGATGTGCCTCCCGTTTCTCCGCATTTTCCATCACGGCTGTTCTGCCATCACAAAACTGCACTTTATCCGAAAGAATATCTTCCAGTGCTACTTCTGTTGCATTGACTTCTTTTACCATGGCATTCAGGGCTTTCACATCGAAATCCCCATTATCCGGCAACAAAAGTGTTTCATGGATGGAAGAAGGCAGGATATAATAATCACCCTTCATAAACTCCCCGACCTGTTTACGGATATCCTCATGCAGGATCAGGGATGCTGCATTCATTTTTGTTTCGTTCGTCAGGCAAAACATGGGCATAAAAAATTCCTCTGCCCTCCTGTCTCCGTTCAACAGATTCTGGGGTTTTTCTCCCATAATTGAGGACTCCATCAGATCATTCATTGCGTATAAAGCCGGCCCACGGTTCTTATCTGATGCCATCGCATCCTGATGGAGAGTCTGTACATCAATCTTCCACGCCTCTAAAAGTGCTTTGGTCACGGAAATGGAAGCAATGCCATCTTCATTTTCCGACAGGTTGATTGTATAATAAGCTGCAAAATCCCCATGCATGGTCACAGCCTTATCTTCCAGCCATTCTTTGTTTTTATACGGGTCACACATCCTGATCTGCAGCTTATCCCTGACATTCCCGTAATCCATCATGCCATTCACATCAACATTCAGATCCGTATCCATTTGTTCAACCCAGAGGTCTGCCACATCCCCCACACAGGCATCCGGATTTTTTCCATTCCGGTATTCCTGGTAAAAGGAATCCAGATATACATTCGGTGTAATATTGCTGTCTTTTGCGGGAATGACCACCGCCGTCAGTGTCAGCCCGTTCTTCTTTACTACTTCCTGCAGATGGATATTGGCATCCGCATATTTTTCCGGAAGATAGTCCTTCACATTGTCTTTTACATATTCAAAAAAGTCTTTTCTGTTCATCATACACAATTACCCCCTTCTGATCATGTGCTGGTTCATTCTCTTTTTGTTGACTGCCTGCTCTGCTTTTTTCTGGTATGCCATCATTCTCTTGAATGATCTCTCCTGCATTTCTCTCCCTGCCTGCACTGTGTTCATTGTTTTCTTCATATTCTTTACCTGTCCTTTCCTGATTTTTGCTATGATAAAAGGGAGCCCTAAATTAAGGCTCCCTGCTCATATAAGGTTACTATTTTCTTTTTCTCTTTCTTCTGGCTGCCAGAAGTCCGGCAATGCCGCTTACAGATACTGCCAGCAGTACCACCGGAAGCCAGAGATTTGTCTCATCCCCGGTCTTCGGATTACCGGCTGACGGTGTTCCCGGTGTGCCTTCCGTTGTCTGTGGAACTTCCGGCTTGTCATTTGTCAGGTCAAAGGTCACTTCCACAATCGGTGTGCTGTCATCTTTGTAGGCAAATACCACCTCATGCTCAGTCTTATCCAGTGTATATCCATCCAGCGTCTTGGTTTCAACCAAATAATATTTCTTCTCACCGGCGAACTTACCGTCTTTGTAATCAGCAATCTCATAAAGGCTGCTTTCCGCATGACCGGCAGCATCCGTCTTTAAGGTCTCCAGCACCTTTCCTTTGCTGTCACGGAGTTCAAATTCCACGCCTTTTAACGGTTCGCCGGTTTCCTTATCTGTTTTATTCAGAATCACTTTACCCTTTGTGGTATCATCCTTCATAACAACAGTCTGGATCTCACCGGTATCTTTCACTTCAAAGGAGACATCTGCTGTCAGAATAAACCCTTTCGGTGCCTGTTCTTCCCTGAGTGTGTATCTGCCAATCGGCAGCTTCTCCACGTAATGCGGCTCCTCTGTAGAAGTCCAGCTTTCCACTACCTGGTCATTTTCATCCAGGATCGTCAGCTTCGCACCCGGGATCTCCTGGTCTCCGGTGATATCCGTCTTGCTGATCTGTACCTTTGTCACATCGTCTTTCATTTCATGCTTCTGGATTTCTGCAGTATTCTCGATGGTAAATTCGATGCTTTCTGCGGTTACATATCCATCTGCAGGTTTGGTTTCTGTCATGGTGTAGGTCTTGCCGACTACCAGCTCTTTGATCACATGGGCTTCTTCTGTGGATACCCATTCATCCACCACATTGCCGTCCTCATCGGTCACTTTCAGGTGGGCACCGGGAAGCTCATCCCCTGTTGTCAGGTCGGATTTTGTCAGCTCCACGGTTGTTGCCTCATTTTCAAAGGTAAAATCATAGCTTACCTCTGCCTGGTCCGCACCGGCATATTCAAAGGTGAAATCCTGTTCCTCATTGGTGGTCACAAAACCATCCGGAGCATACAGCTCTTTCACATAATAGTTTCCGTCTACCGGCAGATCTGCCGTAAATGTAATCTGACCGTTTTCATCGGTAGTCTTAAGCTCAATGAGCGTATCTGCTTCCAGCAGGACATCACCGCCGGCATTTTTGATATCCTCTCTGGTAAACAATCCGAAGATACCGCCTGCCAGTACACGCTCCGTGTCTTTTTCCTTTTTCAGGACGGTCACTTTGACTTTCTGGCGGTTATTCTGCCATGCTTCATCATACGTAACCACCGGGGTATCCTGGTCACGGTAACTTAAATCCACAAACTTAGGTTCCCCATCCAGCACATAACCATGGGCAGTTTCTGCCTCTTTCACATAGTATTTTCCAACCGGGAGATCCCCAAGCTGTGCAATACCATTGGTATCTGTAGTAATGGTTCCCACCAGTTCATCGGCTTTGAAGTAATCCTCACTGACACCATCAGCTGCTTTGATATCTTCAGCAGCATAAACGTTAAAGGTAACTTCGGTAAGGTTTCCGGTGATATACTCAAACAGATGCTCCACTGTCCCTTTTGCGTTATCCAAAAGCGTTACTTTATCCAGAAATTCACCTTTTTTGTTAATGATCAGAAGTGCGGTCGGCACTTCATCCTTCATTTCAACCTTCTGGACATCACCGTTATCCTCAACAGTAAACGTGATATCCGTTGCTTTCAGGTATCCATACGGTGCAAATTCTTCCCGGAGTGTGTAAGTCTCACCTGCCACCAGATGTTTGATCACATGCGGGGCATCCTTAACAGAAGTCCATTCATCCACAACATTCCCATCTTTATCCAGCACTTTCAGGCTTGCCCCATCCAGTTCTGTTCCAGTAGTAATGTCAGATTTTGTGATCTCCACTGTGGTCGGCTGGTTTTTCTTTACAGCTTTCAAAACAACTGTTTCCACATCCTGTCCCTGATAGGAAGCATCAAAGTCCAAGATCTCATTGGAGGAAACGAATCCTGCCGGGGCTTTCAGCTCTTTTACATAGTAGCTTCCAAGTGGAAGATCCAGTGTACAGCCCGCCTGTCCCTTCTCATCCGAAGTCATTTCCTGAAGCAGGGTATCTGCCTCAACGATTACTTTGCCGTCTGCGGTAATATCTTCTTTGTTGTAGATACCAAATACGGCACCTGCTACAACAGCACCATTTTCCGCATCCTGTTTTTCAACCGTAATCGCTACCTTCTGTCTCTCATCGCCGACAGTCACTTCCTGCTCTACCACTGGGGTATCCTGACCTTCATAGACAAAGACAACTTCTGCAGCCTCCGGATTTAACACAAAACCTTCCGGGGCTGTTTTTTCTACCACCCGGTAAGCACCAAGAGGAAGGTTTTCTGCCACTGCCATTCCATCCTCACCAGTTGTGATTGTAGTCACCAGTGTATCTTTTGCATAGACTACAATCCGGTTTCCATCTGCGTCTTTCTGGTAATCCGGGGAGTAAATATCCCCCGCCGCATACACCTCAAAGACGGCATCTTTCAGGAACTGCTCTTCGTAAATGAAATCCTTGTTAAATCCAGCAAGCATCTCACCTTTTTTGTAAACAGTCAGCTTTCCTTTGACCGGATGGTTTTCGTAATCTACTTCAATCACCACATCCCCGCTGACAGAATCCATCTGGTATGCAGTATTGGAATCCACTGCGATCTCCACATAATTCTGGTTTAAGGTATATCCATCCGGGGCTGTCACTTCCTCGATCCGGTAATGTCCGATGCTTAAATTGTTCGGAAGGATCAGGTAACCCTGACTGTCTGTGAAGTATGATTTGTGGGTAACAGTGATCGGGTAAGTCGTAACCTGTTCCACATATTTCTTATGGTCCAGGTCATAAATCTTAAATTCAGTACCTGCCACCAGCACCGGTCTCTTTGTTTCATCGTCTTTCTTCACGATCTTTAACTTTGCTTTAAATTCATCATCCAGAAGGATCCGCCAGATCTGCGGTTCATCCGGATGGTTTTCACTGATGGTAACAATAAAGTCATCCACCGGCTTATAATTGTGCGGTGTTGTTGTTTCTTTCACAAGGTAAGTACCATACGGAAGCGGGATGCTGCAGGCATAGCCTTTGGCATCGGTAAACATCTCTGTTTTCCCATCTGCGGTCAGCACTACCGGCTTGGCAGATGCAAAATCATAGCTCCCATCCGGATTCGTCTTTAAGCTGCTCTTTAAATAAGCAGTAAATCCGGCACCTTTTAACAGGTCTGCGTCTGTCTTTCCATTGTTCGCCGCTTTAATTACCTGGAACGGCTGTTTCATGACCTGTTCCGAAGATTCCGTACTGCGCTCCACAGTCTTTACAAGGTCTCCCTCATAACTGCATTCCAGGTCATACTCACCCTCGTCAATCAAATATCCGGTCGGCGGTGTGATCTCTTTCACATAGTATTTTCCAAGGTACAGGTCTTCTACAGAGGCATCACCCTTTTTATCAACTGTCATGGTTGCTACCTGGCTTCCTGCTTTATAAAGGATGCCGGTTTTTCCATCCGGATGGATGATGTTTTCCCTTGCATACACTCCGTAAACAGCACCTTCAAAGGCTGCATCCCCCTGTGTTTCCCTTCCGGTCTCTTTATCCTTTTTGACCAGATGGATCGTTGCATTGACACGTTCATTCTCAAACGTATGGGTAAATGCGACGGATGCCTGTTTATCGTTGGTGTACTGAAATCTGAAAGAGAATACATCCTCACTGTTTCGGAAGTAGTTTACAGGTGCCTGCAGCTCTTTCACATAATAGCTGTGGTTGATCGGCAGGTCTGCCTGATATACAGCGTTTCCATCGTTTCCGGTTGTTGCTTTTTCAATCAGGGTATCTTTTCTTACCACAACATTCCCGGATACGTCAGCGATATCCTCCGCCGCATACAGCCCATAGATTCCTCCGGGCAGCGGGTTCTTTGTGGTATCGTCCTGTTTCAGCACAGATACGCTTGCTCTCTGACGGTCATTGGCAAAGGTCACATTTCCTACTGCCACTTCCACGTTCTGCCCCGCATAGCTTAAAGTGACGGTTTTGGATTCCCCTTTGCACACATAATCTGCCGGGGCTTTCGTTTCTGTTACAACGTAAGTACCAAGATGCAGGTTCTTAAGGGTTGCACTGCCATCCTCACCGGTGGTCAGCCCCTCTTTTACCAGGGCACCCTTCTGGAAAATAACCCTTCCATCTGCCGCTTTAATATCTGCTCCGGCATACACGTTATAAACAGCGCCTTTCAATCTCTGTTTTGTGTACTGGAACACCACACCGGAATCTGTGACAGAAGCACCGGTCAGCACCTCCCCTTCCTTATAAACGGTCAGGTCAGCAAACTGTTCCTTGTCAGTCACGTCCTTCTTTGTGGTTCCGCCGATAATCAGGTTGATCCCATAGGCTTTGGTATCCAGCACATATCCGTTCGGTACGGAAATCTCTTTCAGGTACACGGTATTCTGTGTCTTTTCAATCGTGATACTGGATGCACCATTGGCATCAGTCGCAGGCATCTTTGCGATCAGGTTTTTTCCTGCTTCATCGCTGTAAATGCCATAGACCGCACCGGCTACCTTCGCATTGCTTCCGGCATCCTTTTTCACGATCTCAATCTTTGCCATCTTGACCCATTCCACACTGAAATCCACATATTTTTCATCTGTGACACCTTCTCCAAAAACCAACGCCAAGTCCTGTGTGGATGAACCTGTGGTGATCTTATAAGCAGAATAATCCTTGGTAATGCTTCCTTTCATGGTCACAGACCAGGAACCGCTGACATCCTCTGCCTGTGTCAGAGGTGCGGAAAGATAAAACTTTGTACCACCGGATACTTCTACGCTTGCACCTGCCGCACTGGTCTTTCCGGTTGAAACGTTGTGGAATTTCACGCCAGACGGAAGCTTCATCGTAATGGTCTGAAGTACATCTGCCTTAAAGGTGATCTCTTCTGTTCGCTGGGAATTGCCGTCAATATAGGCTTTTACCTTCGCATTGGAAAATGACATTGCCACATCCGGGATCTCCGGCTGGCTCACACAGTAGTTATAGAGTTCCATAGCCAGTGACTTTCCGGTAGAGTTGGTGCCGGAAAAGGCATCACTGCTTCCATTTGCATACGCAGCTGCCAGATGGGTAATGATAAAACGCTTTCCGGTAGAGAAATCCGGATGCTTTTCTGCAAAAAATCCCTCATCCCCGCTGGCTTTTGTACCGTAATAGCAGACTTTCGCTAAAGTCTTTCCGTCACTGAGCTTTGTGATCGTATAAGTTCCATCCCCCGGTCCCGGCTTGGACGGCTGTACGCAATAGGCAGTTGCAGTAATATCACCAAATTTTACGGTATAAGGTGCGGTCAGGTAAGAACCCAGACCATAATCTGCATAATAGTAATATGACCCTCTGGTTACACTGACCGAGGTCGTGGATCTGGCACTTGCAAACAGTGCCTGTGCCTGAAACTGTACCGTTTCACCCTCTTCCAGGCTCAGCATATCAATTCCCTGTTCTTCGCCCTGTTCCAGTACATCGGATACGGAAAGCCCGGTCTCCGGGTCAACGGTTTCCTGCTCTTCGCTTTCTTCCAGTGCTGCATCCAGTTCCTCTTCCGGAAGGACTTCGGAGCTTTCTACTGTTTCAGTTTCCGTCTCAGTAATGGCTTCCGTTACCACAGAAGTTTCCGTTTCTGCGGTCTCACTCTCTTCTGAAGATAATGTCTGCGAGTCTGCCTCCCCGTCATCTTCCGCTTCCTCTGTACCGCCGGAACCGGCATCTTCACCGCCTCCTTCTGAAGCAGCCTGCGCTTCTGTTTCCGCCTCTTTTACGATCAGGTTTCTGCTGATCTGGTACTTAGGATGTGCCTCATTGACCGGCTCCACATAATAGACGGCTTTATAACTGTCTGCGTGGTCTAAAGCAAAATCCTTACCCTCTTCATTCTTAGCTTCCTCAAAAGTAACTTTTACTATTTTGTCATCTTTGATCTCAAGCCCGGTAAAATCACAGGTGACATCAAATTCACTGCCAACGGTAATTTCATAATCTTTGGCTTTTACCACCTCGTCTTCGTCCAGCAGATCCTTGACCTCTTCATAAAGGGGTGGCTTTTCTTCCGCTTTGGGTTCTGCCGCATAGGCTGTCATGGGCGATAACACTGTGGATAACAGCGTCATCCCTGCCAGAAATCCGGATACGAGTCTCCTTAAGTTTCCTGTTCTTCTCATAGATCATGTCCTCTCTTTCATTTTTTATATGAAAACAGACAGCCTTCTGGCTGCCTGGTCCTCAACTATCGCTGGGGAAAATGCAGGTTAAACTGTGCTTTTCCCTCACCATCGACTACCATTTCTACAGTAGCTTCATAACTTTTCCCGGTTCTTTTCGATACCAGGTCTTTGTAATGGACTTTGCCTTTCTTCAGGAATTTTTTTGCAGTTGCTTTGTCCATCTTTTTCCCCTGGCTTGCAAGGAAATGGTCATCCTTCCACAAAGAAAAGCGGCATTCCTGCCCGGTACAGTAATAATTCTTCTTACCTTCCCGCACATCACTGCCGCAGACCGGGCATTTCCCGATCACTTCTCCCCTTGCTGTTCCCGGAAAACGGCTGCTCTCCTCCTCTGAAATCGAATGGTAACGGGAAATCAGCTCTCCCAGCATATCTGTAATTCCACCCAGGAAATGCTCTGCCGTCTCTGTCCCCTGTGCGATATGGTTTAATGCCATCTCCCACTCTGCTGTCATCTTCGGGGACTTAATCTCATCCGGAAGGACTGTGGCCAGGACATTCCCCGCATCTGTCGGCACCAGATTCTTCTTTTCCCGTTTTACAAAACCGGACTGGATGAGTTTTTCAATGATCCCGGCTCTCGTTGCCGGAGTTCCAAGACCTTTCTTTTCCGTATCCTCTGTCAGATCTTCATTGCCTGCCCTCTCCATCGCCGCCAGAAGAGTATCTTCTGTATACTGGCGGGGAGGCTGGGTAAAGTTTTCTGAAACAGAAGTGCTGCACGGACCGATATTCCTTCCAAGGTAAAGGTCAAACTCTGCTTCCTGCTCCGGTTCCCTGACACCAAGAAACTGTTTCAGTTTCTTCTCTATCGCCTGGAACCCTTCCTGTTTCGTCTTCCTTGCATTGAAATAAAACGTATGGAAGTTGCAGGTCAGCTGGCACTTATGGGTCTCATAAATATAGGGATCTGCCGTTGCGGTGAGTACCCTGGCACTGATCAGATACAGGATGTTCCTCTCCTTTTCTTTCAGCTTCTGAAGGTCTGCTTTCTCCACTTCCGAAGTGGGGATAATTGCATGATGGTCTGAAACCTTTTTGGAGTTCAGTACTTTGGAGACCTCCGGTTCATACGCAATCCCCTCTGCGAAAGGCATCCTGGATAACAGCACCTGAATGAGCTTTCTGGTACTGTCCCCCATCTCATCCGTCAGATACTGGCTGTCTGTCCTGGGATACGTCACCAGCTTCTTTTCATACATCTCCTGCACTGCGTCCAGCGTCTGCTGTGCCGTATAACCAAAGATCCGGTTGGCATCCCTCTGGAGCGACGTCAGGTCATACAGTTTCGGAGGTCTGACCGTCTTTGTCTGGATATCTTCTTTCTCCACCTGGCACATGCGTTCCTTACAGTCCGAAGCCACCTTGTCTGCTTCCTCTTTCTTCTGGAAATGACCGGAAACTGCATCAAACTCCCCGAATGTTAAGTGGGCTACATAGTATTTTTCTTTTACAAACTCCTTCACCTTCTGGTTCCTGTCCACAATCATGGCAAGAGTCGGAGTCTGCACCCTGCCCACTTTCAGGTTCTGGTTATAAAGGACAGAGAAAAGACGGCTCGCATTGATCCCCACCAGCCAGTCTGCTTTAGCCCTGCATAAAGCTGACTGATAAAGGTCTTCATAACACGAACCGTCTTTCAACGATGCAAACCCTTCTTTAATTGCACGTTCTTCCATGGAGGAGATCCAGAGCCTTTTGACCGGCTTTTTGCATCCTGTCTGCTCATAGACCAGACGGAAGATCAGCTCCCCCTCCCTTCCGGCATCTGTGGCACAGATGACCTCATCCACTTCTTTGCTGTTCATCAGTTTCTTTAAAATCTGGAACTGCTTCTTTGTCCCATCAAGGACTTTCATTTTCCATTCTTCCGGTATAATCGGGAGGTCTTCATATCTCCATTTTTTGTAACGTTCATCATATTCTGATGCGTCACAAAATGCTATCAGATGCCCGACGCACCACGAAACCAGATACTCCTTTCCCTCCACATATCCATCCTTCCGTTCTCTGGCTCCGACCACCTTCGCCAGAGCCATCGCAACAGACGGCTTTTCTGCTATTACTAACTTCATCTCACTCTTCCTTTCTGCTCTCCATTTCAATATCGGATTCGACTTCATTCCCCCAGACATCCCATCCGGGCGTCTTCTGCCTGGCAAACAGCTCAATACGGGGGACATCCCCCATCAGCTGCACGATCCTCTCCCTTGCTTCCTGCGGCTTTTTGCTGTGTTCCTCGATGTGGGATACAATCACCTGATGGACTCCGGCAGATTGCCGTTTCGGTGAACCTCTGGTTGCCAGGATACAGAATTCGGCATTGCTCCTTGTCCAATACCCCATTCCCCAGAACAGGCTGTCCGCTTTCTTATTCTGCTTGATCCAGACAAAAGCAATAGTCTTATACTGGAATCCCCATGCCTGCAGAACGGAAAGCCCTTCCAGCAGGCACGGGATCGTCACCCACAAAAACAGGGCACAGTCCTTTTCTGCAATCTCCGCAACCGGCAGGGCACGGATCTCATCAATCCCCATTGTGGGGTAATGGCTCTCTGCACTCCGCCCCAATCCTTTTTGGGAATACACACGGTACTGCCAAGGCGGGTCTGCGTAAATAACCGGATATTTTTTCATCTGCATCAAAACACCCCATTATAATTCCTCCTCATCTTCCAGGACTTCCTCTGGATCCTCTTCATCCGGAAGTGTCTCTTCTTCCGCATCATCCGTCTCCGCAGGCTCTTCCGCTTCTTCGGTCTCATCGTCCTCGTATTCATCCTCATCATCGTATTCATGCTTCGGCTTATAGACCTTGAAGTAATATCCGGCACCTAATGCACCGGCAGCTACCAGACCGATCAAAAGATAGGAACCCACCGGGGATTTATCCTCCGGCATCTGCACTTCCTCCGTTTCCGGTTCTTCCTCTTCCGGTTCCTGCGTCGGCTCCGGTTCCTCTGTTTCCGGCTCTGCATACACAGTATCCACTTCCGGAAGAGTTACTGTATCAGAAAGGGTAAAGTTCATCAGGTCCTTTTCACTGACTTCCGTCAGAAAATACACATTGTCCTGCGACTTGGAATTATCAATGACCAGATAAAACACCTTGCCGCTTTTGGTAGAAATGGTGTAAAACTCTTTCGTCCCTTCTGTCGCTGTCTGGGTAATGTTTTCTGCATCTTCCCCGGATGCTGCCAGTTCTTCTTCAATCCCCGTCACAGTACGGTCATCCACGGTTCCCCTTGCCTCTGTTGGTTCCGATGCCTGCGCATCCTGCGGGAGCGGGGATGTGGTTGTTTCTTCCGTTGTAGAAGCAGTGCCCGTGGTACTCATATCGCTGTTCGCTGTATTCTGCTGTTGTGCCTGACGTACCGCCCATTCATAATACGGGTTCTGGAGGGTGTACTTATCGGAAGTATTCCCGGCACCATCCGTCACCGTGATCTCAATCTGCTTTGTGGTAAAGTCTTTCTGTGTGAGCTGGATCTTCAGTTTTCCATCCGAAAGGTCCGTATAGGTAGTCCCGTTGACGGTTACCGCAGAGATCCCGGATACCGAATCATTTCCCTGTATGGTCAGCACACCATCCGTGAGGGAAGCAGAAAGCGTTGGCTTTTCAGTATCATAACAGCGGATGGAGCGGTTCTGTTCATACACTGTCCCTTCCGCATCCGTTACCCGCACATAGACTGTCTGGTTTCCATTGATGGTAATGCTTCTGGACTCTGTAACATCCTGCCAGCTCCCATCTTTTCCAGCCTTTGCTTCAATCTTTGCAACTTTGAAGCCTTCCCCCATCTGGCTGGCATCTATAGTAATGGAAACGGATGTATCTCCCTGTTTCCACCCGTCCGGCTTTTCAATGGCGATGGCAGGGTTCGTGTTCTCCGCCGCATAAATGCTCTGGGCAGAAAAAAACGGGGTTGCCATACAGAAAAATGTGGTAACTGCAAAAATCCCTTTTTTCACGTTACTGCCCCATTTCCTGTGCTTCCCCGGTGCCCTCTGTTCTTTCATTTTCTCTAAATTCATCATCAGCTCTTGTTTCCTCCTTCTGGAATCCTGCCAGTGTCGGCAGTTCCGTTTTCATTCTTTCCCGGAACGCATTCAGTTCCGGTATGGTCATATCCATGCCACGGATGATCCGCACGATCTCCAGGTTCTCCGCTTCTGTCTTTGCCGCTTCCGCAGCCTTAAACCGCTTCAGGTCTGCCTCATACCGTGCCCTGGATGCCTCCATTTTTTCCTTTGCCTTTTCATAATCGGCAACTGCTTTTTCAAGACTCTTCATACTGCTCCTTTCCGGGCGGCATAATCACCGCCCTTTTTTACCATCTTCCAAATCCATAAAAATGGCTCTGCCAGTAGGATGAATAAATGGATGTGTACTGTACCGGATGCCCGCAGTGGATCATCTGCCCGCCGCCTACATAGATACCGATATGCGTTACCGGCACACCTGCATTATAGGTTCCGGTAAAGAAGATCAAGTCTCCCGGCTGGACATCGGACTCTGATACCGGTGTACAGATATCATAAAGACCCTGGGCGGTCAGCCTTCCGGTATTCCTTACCCCTGAATGGGTCAGGCAGTAGCTTACAAAACCGGAACAGTCGAACCCGCTCGGCGAATATCCGCCCCATACATACGGGGTTCCCAGATATCTGGCTGCTTCCTGCAGAAGCCTCTGTGCTGCTTCACTGGTGTATTCATTTCCACCAAAGATCGTCCCTTCCCCTGTTTCCAGATAAAAGATGGGGTTCATCCGCTCCCCGTTTTTCAGAAGTTCCATGTGGAGATGGCTTCCTGTGGAATTGCCGGTATTTCCTGCAAGCCCTATCACATCCCCTTTGGTAATGGCATCCCCGGAAGAAACGCTTCTGCTTTTCAGATGTGCATACCGCAGTTCATAACCTTTACTGTCTTTGATCACCACATAATTGCCATAGCTGTCATTATAGGCAGAGGTTGTTACCGTACCGGTCAGCCCTGCCAGTACTTCCGTACCTTCCGGCACTCCGATATCCACTCCATTGTGGAGCTGGTTGGCACCGGAGATTGGGTGGATCCGGTATCCGCAATAGCTGCTCACGTTGTAATACCAGTTGAAATCAAATGGTGTCCCGAACATCTGTAGGTTGCCTTTTGTTTCATTGTAGGCTGAAAACAGTTCTCTCTGGAAAATCCCCAGACGGTTCTGGCAGATGCCCATCAGGCTGCTGGAATTTAAGGTTACATTTAGCACATCCACATTCCTGGTCCTTGTCACTTCCACCTCCCGGCTTCCATTCGCATCTGCAAGGAAGCATTCCCAGGTCTGGTGCCCATGTGCGGATGCCGCCGAGTGGCTGTCATAATACACATCAAACTGGACCCCGTAACGGGCAAAAGCCCCGGTGTCTTCCACCGTGTATTCCACACCATTCATGACCACTTTTGTCCCCATTGGAACAAACGGGTTGGACGCATCTACTGCAAGGGTATGGTTCGCTGTCGGATATACCCCGGATGCCGTAGGTCCTCCTGACCAGATGCCGCAGCAGATCGGGCAGTTGCAGTAACCGCTCGTCACAACATTTCCAAGGGATTCCCCTACCCGGACTGTCGTTGTCTCTGTCACCGTCTCATTCACAGCTTCTGTCTCCAACTGGTACTGGAGTGCAAACAGCCTGTCCAGTTCCGGCTTGACCTGTTCAAAGGTAAACTCTTCATATTTAGCAGACAGATAGCTGATTAAAACAAACGGGTCATGCTCAATCGGTCCGATATTGTACCGGTATTCATCATGCCCCGGCTCTTCTGCTTCCATCTGGTTGATCCGCTCCTGCAGGTTTGCTTCCAGCTGTGTATAGTAAAGGTCTGCCTGCCGGATTGCCTCATCCGAAGAGATATAGCTGGTTCCGGTGTAATTGATCAGGCTCTGCATAAATGCTGAGGAACAGGACGTTACGCTGGTCATGATGAGGAACATCATCCCGATCAGGGCTGCGATGCTGATATAAACCTTCCGGTGTTCCTTGAAAAAGTTGGTAACTTTGCCACCGATCTTCTTGATATAGTCAATCGTGCCGACCGCTGCAGTCCCCATTGCCTGCTCACTCTGTTTTGCTTTGGCATATTCCTTTTTGATCCGTTGTTTCTGGATCAGCTTCTTCAAATAAGACCGTTCCTGATTTATGGAAGATTCTGCCGCAGCCTGTGCTGTTTTCTTTGCCTGATAAGCACTCGACCGGCTTTTTCTCCGGTTCCTCCTTCTGGCACTTTTCTGTTCCAGATGGTAAAGTCCCTCTGAACCTTCAGCTAAACTGTTTGCACCTTCCACCGCCGCATTGCCATCATCATCTTTTCTGACCTGGCGGTGGACAGATACTGCCACAGCGGTGCCTGCCTTTTTGACAAGGGAAGCATCTTTCGGGCTTTCCCCTTCAAATTTCAACCGGCTTTTCTTTTTCGCCCCCGCATTTTCTGCATTTTCCTGATAGACCTTTTCTTTCATGGAATGCTTCTGTGGTGCGTTTTTCTTCTCTGCCTCCGTGTGAGCCAGCTTCTGGTTCCGCTTCTTCTGGGCATCATGGCGGAAATTCACTCCGTCCGCATCCATCCGGTTCAGTTTAGCGGAAGAATCGCCATCTTTGACTGCCTCCGCCGTTTCCTCATAAGCAAACTTCAGTCTCTGTTTCTGTCCCGGCCTTTTACTTCCTCCAGTCTGTTTCTTTCTCGCATCTCCCCTTGACTGGACAAGGTCTGTATGCTTCTCCTGAAGTTTCCCACTGCCGTTTTTCTTCTCTTCCAGTGACAGTTTGGAACCGGCACTGCCCTCTGCCTGTTCCCGGATCATTTTCCGGGATTTTGCTTTATCTACTGTCTGTGCCTTTGCCGGTGCATCCCTGGAATTCTGCACAGAATGCCTGACCGGATCGCTGCTTTCCTCTTTCGCCCCTCTTCGGTTAGAAAGATCCAGCCCTTTTCCGATATCCTTTTTTGACATCTGCACATCCCGAGTACGGCTGCTGACACGAACAGTGGATTTATCTGCCAGGTTTTCTTCCACCAGACCATCCTTTGTCATCTTCTGGACGGTTTTCTCCCTGGCTTTCATTCTCTGTTCTGCCATCTGTTACCTCCTTCATTTTTTAGCTGCCTGCACGATACAGGTAAGAACCAGACCACATACCATGCCTGCCGTAAATGTCAGAAAATATGCTAATACGTGCATCGTTTTTCCTCCTATGCCTGATCTCCCGTCTCTTCCGGGCGTGTCGTTAATAACTGATACAGTTTGTTCTTCGGGAACCTGTCCACAAATGGGATGATGACATTTCCATAGAACAAAATCCCCTCACCTTCATTACTGTTCGTCACATAGGAAAGCTGGGTCGGTGAAATGTTCAGCTGCTTTGCCAGGATCTGCCGGTCACCGGATGCCTGGTTGAGCATATAAATGAAATCCGAGTTTTCAAAAATATTCTCAATCTCACGGCTTGCCAGAAGATCCTTGATATTCTGGGTGATACCAGTCGGGATACCGCCCCATTTACGGAACCTCTTCCAGATCTCCACACTGTAGGCTGCCGTCTGCTCTTCCTTCAAAAGTAGATGAAACTCATCAATATAGTACCGGGTCGCTTTATGGGCGGAACGGTTGACCGTTACTCTGTTCCATACCTGGTCCTGGACGATGAGCATCCCGATTTTTTTCAGCTGTTTTCCCAGCTCCTTAATGTCAAAGCAGACGATCCGGTTATTGATATCCACGTTTGTCCGGTGGTTGAACACATTCAATGAACCGGTAACGTAAATTTCCAGTGCGGTTGCCAGCCGCTGTGCCTCCGGTTCATCCTGCCCACGGAGCAGGTCATACAGATCCTGAAGGATTGGCATCTTCTCCGGTACCGGGTCAGAAAGATAGTCCTGATATACAAGACGCACACACCGGTCAATGATGGTTTTTTCCACCGGTTCCAGACCGTTCTTTCCTCCCACGATCAGCTCACAAAGAGACAAAATAAAATCCGATTTCAGTGATAACGGATTATCCTCCTCGGAATAGTTAAGGTTTAAGTCCATCGGGTTGATATACTGGGTCGATACCGGTGAGATACGGACTACCTGCCCATGCAGTGCCTGCACCAGCGGGTAATACTCTGCTTCCGGGTCACAGATGATGATGTCATCCTCGGTAATGAGGAAGCAGTTGGTAATCTCCCTTTTCGCAGAGAAGGATTTACCGGAACCCGGAGTACCTAAGATTAATCCGTTGGGGTTCTTTAACCGCTTCCGGTCTACCATGATCATGTTGTTGGACAACGCATTCAGACCATAATAAAGGGCTTCCCCTTCCTGGAACAGTTCCTGTGTCGTAAATGGCACAAAGATCGCTGTTGCCGAGGTGGTAAGCCCACGCTGGATCTCGATTCTGTTTACTCCCAGTGGGATACAGGACATCAGCCCCGCTTCCTGCTGATAATCCAAAGGACGCAGGGAACAGTTATATTTCTGTGCGATGCCCTGCACCTGGAAAATGTTGTTGTCCAGTTTCTGCCTTTTCTTTGCCGTATTCATCACAAGGACGGTGACAAGGAACATCCTTTCATTCCTGGACTGGAGGTCTTCCAGAAGATTTTTCGCTTCTTCCCCATAAGTCACAAGGTCGGACGGCAGCACATCCATGTCATAACCGGAGCGTACTGCCCGCTTCTGCTCCTCAATCTTCATCTTGTCCAGGTCAGAGATTTTACTCTTGATCATCTTGATGGCAGAGGTCTGGTCAATGGACTGGATATGGATATTCACATTGATACTCTCATCCACATCCAGAAAATCCGCCAGCATACGGTCGGTCAGTTCCGGTGCGAGGATCTGCAGGTAGCTGACGCTTCCCAGTGTCTTTCCCATCATAAATGAAGAATTCTTTGAGAAGTTAAAGGATGTCGGTGCGATAAAATCCTTTGTCTTTAGCCCCGTCTGCGGAAGCATCTTATAATTGAACCGGAACGGCTCGATCCGGTCCTGGTTGAACACATGGTACATGATCTCAAGACGCTCCACCCCGTTCAATGGATGAGCCTGTGCCCCAAGCACTTTGAAGTTGTTGAGGATATCTGCCTCAATCCGTTCAAGCCTCGGTCTTGCCACTTTTAAGCTCTCCGCTTCAATCCCGAACGTGATATATTTCGTTTTCACCAAACCATTATTCCCTTTGGACAGCTGGTTCTTTAACATCGTCCGGTATTCTTCCCGGATCTCGTTGAAATCATCGTTCTGGTCCGGGATATCAATGCTCTTTTCAAACTCTGCCACATCCACCTGCTGGTTGATAAAAGACAGCTGCACACTGATGGAAGAGTCAAAGTAATTCAGAAAATCACAGTAATTCTCAAAGATCGTGGTCTTATCCTCATTCAGGGCAAGCTGGTAATTGATATCGTAAAACTGTACGGTTTTTGAAAAAAAGCTCTTCGATACCTGGCAGATGCCATCCGCAAACATCCGCTGGTACGGGATGCTCTGCTGGGCAGTATGGGGAATGTTCTTCTGCCGTTTCCTTTCTTTCTCCTGTTTCTTCCTAAGCTTTTCCTTTTCCCTTTCCTTTTTGTCGTTTCTTTTTCTTCTTTCCTGACGGTTTTTTCTTGCCGCCGCTTCCAGGCACTGCTGCTGTGCCTGTTTCTTCTTTTTTGCCATCCGGCACGCCCTCCTTCTTTACGAGGGAATCCACCGCCTGATAGAAGTTCTCCGTCTTGTACGGGCGTTTCGCCGGACAGAGGAATTTCTGGCGGATGATATTTCCCATCACTTTTTCAAAAGGGAGACCGTCTTTTTCATACATTGCCATAAAGAAAAATGGCAGCATGACAGTTACCATAAGGATCGCTGACACACTGGAACCAAGGGGTTTCTTTGCCAGCAGGTATAACGGGACTCCCACTACTGCGGCAAGCGAAAAAAAGATCAGCTGCCGCTTTGTCAGGTTCAATGCTACTTTTGTCTTGACCTTTGTAAGGTCTTTGGGTACTGGTACATACGCCATAGGTAGTACTCCTTTCTTTTCCTGCCCATCAGTGGGCATTGAATATTGATTTACTGAGGCTTCCGGTCTTAAACAGTGAAAATGCCAGTACGACCGTATATGCCGCCACTGAAAACATTGCCCCATGCAGGTTCGTGGATATGGTCATCGCATTGACCAGTACGGAATAAATACCGACACAGACCAGCATGAAGAATCCCTGAAATGCCAGGGCGAACAAGCCTTTCAGATAGTTGTTCCCGATATTGCCCCACTCCTTATTGGTCATGGTGGCAAACGGGATTGGTGCCACGGAAGTATAAAGGTAGATCTCAATCATCCTGCCATACATGATCACCGTGATAATCACGGAGAGGATACTCATGGTAAGGCTGATGAGAAGTGTTTCCATTGCCAGTAAAAACAGTTCCCCGATCTCCATTTCTTCCAGAGATTCCGTCAGGGTAGCAATGGCGGCAGAAGCATCCACCGCCGTACTTCCGGAGATCACACCGGCTGCACCATTTACGATGTGCTGCCCCACATCAAATACCGCCATTGTGATATTGAATGTGTTCGTCACGAGGTAAATCGCCACATATGCCTTAAAGATCCAGAGAAAAATGTTGTAAGTTTCAAACTCATGGAAGTTATTCTTCTGTGTGACCATCGTGATCAGCTCATAACAAAGCACAAACGTGATGATCAGACCGGCGATGGGCACGATCACCGTCTGGGACAAATTCTGGATGAGGTTAAAAACCCCTGCGTTCCATCCCTGCGGAGTCTGCCCGACCTGACTGGCAATCGTTCCCACCTTATCATTGACTTCTACAAACATCCCTTCCAGACCATTCTGGATCATCCCGATGAGGATCTCCTTGATGGCTTCCGTGATTCGTTCGATAATGGTGTTCATCCATTACCCCATTAACCGAACAGTGTTGCCAGCTGGGGAATCAGGGTAGTTCCCAGCAGCATGATTCCTGCTCCTGCCATGAGCTGTTTGATTCCCTGGCTCTTTGCGCCAGGGTTGTCATTGCCATAACCTTCGAGAAGGTTGATGACACCCCATACGCCAAGGCCCGCCCCGATTGCTACGACCAGGGTCTTAAGAGTAGTAATTGCACTGGTAAAAAATGCCATATAAATCACCAAAACTAACTTTGCCGGGTGTAACCGGGAATGAAAAACGCCGGTAACAATACCGGCGCACCCTGTTAGTTATTCCTTTCCTCATTATTTTCCTGCTCATTCCCGTCTCCTGAAAGATCCATTTCCATCACTTCCACCTCATCATCAGCTTTCGGTGTGTACTTCGGATCCAGTTCCTTTTCCACCTGAAACCGGTTCTTCTCGCTGTAATCTGCAAGGAGCCGGTAATTCGGGTGTTTGGTTATATCGTATTTGTCCGAATAGAACGGACGGACACCACGGATCTGCAGGATGCATTTCCCACCGTCCATGACTGCGATCTCATCCTCCGTCATCAGCTGTTTTCCGGTTTTCTGGTAATTCAGCCCGAATGACTTCTGGTTGCTGCGTGTTTCCGAGGTGTTGTAAAGGTCAATCGTCTCCTTCCCCAGAAGCTCACTCATCTCTTTCAGAGTGGTCTTTTCCTTGCCTCCAAGGAACAGCATCGTGTCACAATTCCCCAGAATTGTGTCCGCACTATCCTTATACATTGCCTTCAGCTGGCTCTGTGACTGCAAAATAATAGAAGCAGAGATTTCCCTGCTTCGGATGGTGGCAATCAGCTTATCAAACTGTGGAATCTGCCCGATGTTGGCAAACTCATCGCAGATTACCCGTACATGGACCGGCAGCCTACCGCCATATTGATCATCTGCCTTATCACAAAGCAGGTTGAAAAGCTGGGACTGCAGCATAGCGATCACAAAGTTAAAGGTGGTATCTGTATCTGACATAATCAGAAACAGCGCCGTCTTCCGGTCTCCCACCTTATCCAGTTCCATTTCATCATAGCTCATGATCTCCCGAAGCTCGGCAATATCAAACGGAGCCAGTCTGGCACCGCAGCTGATCAGGATAGATTTTGCTGTCTTACCTGCCGCCAGTTTGTATTTTTTATACTGGCGTACCGCAAAGTGTTCCGGATTCCTTTTTTCCAGATCCTCAAACAGCATATCCACTGGATTTTTGTAATTCTCGTCATCCTCCCTGGTCTCACTTTCATTCAGAAGGTCGATCAGGGTATTCATGTTCTTCTCGTCCTCATCCCCTTCATACCAGATCAGAGCAATCAGTGCTGTATACAGCAGTTTTTCTGCTTTGACCCAGAAATCCTCAGTTGCCTTTTCCCCTTCTCCCTTGGTGTTGGCAATGATAACCGTCACCAGTTTCAGGATATCCTTTTCGGATTTTAAGTAGGCAAACGGATTGTAGTGGAGCGATTTGGAGAAGTTAATGGTATTTAAGACCTTGATCACATAAGGCTCATGCACCACCTTCCCGGATTTATCTTTCACAACAATTCCATGCTTGTCTCTCTTTGGCGGTCCTTTGGCTAACATCTTCCCGCATTCTTCGATAAGTGTTCCCTTCGGGTCTGTGATGACCATGGAACAGTTCATCATCATAATAGAGACCTTTACAAAAAACCTTGTTTTTCCACTACCGGAACCGCCGATGACGCAGATGTTTTTATTTCTGGCATACTTTGGGTTCTTTGGGCGGCTCTCCATGGTAATGGATTCTGTTGCCGTCAGAGGAATGTTCATCCAGAAATCATCTGCCATAAATGGTTTGATGTCTTCTGCTGTTCCCCACCTTGCGGAACCATACTCCACGCCTTTGCGGAACTTTTTGGCATCTGCCTGTTTCTGCCAGACCAGTATCTTCACAACTGCCGCAATCCCTGCTCCCACCAGAACATCCATGTAGTAAAGACTTGGCAGAAACCCGGTCAAAATCCGGTCAGCATGTTCCATGGCATATAATAGTTTGTTTCCCATATCTGCCCCGGGGCTTGCCCGGTACAGGCAGGATGCCCTGTCTGCAAACAAAAAGATGAACAGGTACGGAAGATTGGTGAGAATAAGCTTTTTCATATCCAAAGCGGACAGCGTAACTCTGGCTTTTGCTTTCAGCTTATTGGTCATACTCCCGGCAGTAAGCTTTCTCACCGGGATACCTCCTGATGCTTATTCCTGGCTTTGCCCTTCGTCTTCCTTGCAACGATACTCCTGTATGCTGCCAGACGTTTATGGATGGAAGGGCGGTTCGCCTTTTGGATCTCTTTCTGGGAAAATTCACGGAAAGCTGCGGTAATCGCATCCTGGTCACGTCCCTTAAAGAACACCATATAAACCGGCGGATCTTTGGTCTTATCCTTTTTCAGGGCATAATTGATCCCGTATTTTCTGGCATACCGTTCAAAAGACTTGATGTTCTTGGGTGTGATCTCAATATTCGTCATCCCGGCATTCTGCTTTGCCAGCTCCTTCACCGTGATTCTCCCCTGTTTCGGCTGATTTTTCTGTGCTTTCTTCTCAGCACTTTTCTGTTTCTGATGCCGCAGGTATGCGGCAATCACTTTTTTCAGCACATCAGCCGTCATTTTTGTGGTACGCACACAAAAAGTCACCGTTTTCTGTGTTACTTCTTCCTGCATGAATTTTCCTCCTTTCAGCGTATTACGTGCTGTCCCATATTGAAATCATGACAACCACCACCTTTCCAGTTATTCCTCTTCCTGATCTTCAAACAATGCTCGGAAATATTCTTTTCCTTTCGGAGTAATAAGCGTCTGAGAACCCAAGTGTCCATTATTAAAAAAATCCCTGACGATAAACAGGGATTCATTCTTAGGTACCGCATAAGGAAGAAGTGTACCTGACGGACTTCGATATAAAAAACTACCTTTTAAAAGAAACTTCACAAATTTCCGCTCGGGTACTCCGATTTCTTTTGCAGTTGTCCGTATATTTGAGCATTCTCCTTTGACCATAAAGTGATCAAAATAATTTGCCTTCGGTTGAAGGTCATTAATCTGACTCTGCAGTTCTCTATTCCTATTATTCTCATCCAATAACCTTTGCGCAAATTCCAGAAGTATCTCCGGATTATTGCGTACACTTTCCAAAAGATCACTGGACATATATCCACCTGTCTTTCGTATTGCTGGTAAAATTTCATCAAATACCCAACTTTCAAAACGCTGTGCAGAGGGCAGATGACTCTTTGTAATCAGTCGATACACATCTCCTTCAGTAATAAATGTCATCGTTTGTACTCCACCTGCCGTAAGGGCGCCCTTTTTCAGGGCTCCCTTGCAATGCATATTTATTGCATTTCTTGGTTTGGAATAACCCAGGGCAAAAGCCACATCTGTACCACAGAACAAAAGTCTTCCCTGATCTTCAATTACCCGAATTGCACCAAACTCGGTATTATGAAATTCTGTTACTTTACATGTCTCCTGCTCCATCTTCCGATCCCCCAGTCATAAACCTCATAAAATTATCAATGATCTGATCTCTTGTCGCATTTGCTACTTCGACAATCAATGCCATAAGATACTCGGACAGATAATCGCTAAATTCATCATCATCCAGAGCTTCGCCCACCATCCATAAGTGCTCTTCGACGCAGGCAGCCTCTCTTCCAATGACATACGTAATGGATCTTGAAAAATTCGTATCTGAATAAATCAGCCATGCACAAAATATCCGGTTTAAATGAGACTCCATTTCCCATGTGTTGTCCATTTTCTCTTTCATAATCTTTGCTGTCAGTACCGCAGTTCTTTGTGCATCCCGGAGGACATTCTCCTCCACCAGGTTTCCTTCACTGTCAACAAATCCCATTGCAAATAATTCCATAAAATATTTTCTCATGTTCTAAGTCCCCCTTTTCTTTTCTTTAACGAAATGGCATTTCCTGTTCCATTTCTTCCGGTATTTCAAAAGGAATGCTTGCCCTTCTTGCAGGCTCAAATCCCTCACTGCCAGAGTCTTTCCTCGATTTGGATTCAGCAAATTCCATTGTATCCATAATGATTTCTGTGAAATAAGATACGGTTCCATTTTCCTCATTTTTCACCTGAGAGATGACCAATTCACCGCAAATAGTAACCTTTGTCCCCTTTTCCAGATACTTCTGTACAAATCCTGCATTGCCTCCGTATGCGGTAATCATAACGACAAATGCTTTATTTGTACGGTTTCTTCTTACTACCAACGGAAACCTTGCCACTTCTGTCTCTCCCTTTTGAGTCGTGATTTGCCGGATCTCCGGAGCTTTGGCAAGTCTTCCAATTAATGTAATTGAATTCATAAGCTTTTCCTCCTAATCTTAGCGCATTCTATGCACCAAAAAATGAGGAACGGAGTCGAACCGTTCCCCACTCACGCAGGATTTCTCCTGCAATATAGGAAATATAGTATTCGCATTTTGGCTTGTCTGTACATATACATCTGATCGTCATCATTTCAGATGACCCGGCTGCAAAATAAGCAGTCACAGTCCCCTGTTTCGGCAGAGGTCCTGCACCTTTCTGGTGGTCTCATTATAAGCTTCGCTCTTCCTGTATCCGATACGGAGTCTTCGCCTGCACGAGCCGGTCATAAATAGAACCGGTAAGCCTGTTAATCAAGATGTATCAGCTCCTTTAGTTTTCAAGGTGCAGTCGGAAGAACAATGAACCTCTTTCATGTTTGGATTTTTCTCAAATCGGAGGAATTTCTCTTTGCCTTCCATATACACTGGATTGGGGGTTTTAAATTCGGACATGATTTTCAAAGATTTTTTTGATTTGGCACATTTTCGTGCAAAGAAAAAAGAGAGCCAATGCCCTCTTTTCAAAGAATAGTTTTCTTATTCAAATATGAAAGAACGTAATCCACATTGGAGCAGCTTTGTTCCAGTTATTATCCACATCCCAATGTTGGGAATAAGGATAAATACAGCCGCACATAGTAAATGCATTTTGACTTCCTGCCATGTATATAACTGAAACCCAACGCAACCTAACGCAGCAATTACAGCTACACCTGCAATCAAATAAAATATCCAGGATGCAAGTCCCACTAAAAACATCCCAAGCGTATTGATCACAGAAACCGCCAGCCAAACCGGGAATGCCAAAATTCTTAAGGGTAATTTAATCAAAAAGCGCACCATTTTTTATCCCTTCCTTTCTTGCCATCAGGCACATGTTTTTTGTCTAACTTCATGCCCACTGGGCACAAGGTTATTCTACCTCTTTCTTCGTGCCCACTGGGCACAAAGTCATCAGCCACAGTCTCATGGCAGGATAATTTTATCCTCCATACATATCATGACGTACCTCTGCATCATAAAACTGGTTAATCGTAACGGGAGCATTATATAAAACTGTTAACATATACTGACGGATATTCTTTACTTTGGTGGTATTCTTGCTTAAGCTGAAAAATACATACTGTATATGCTCATACCCCACCTTCAAAAGTCTGTTCTTTACCACCTGGGCAGGCATAGCTTCCCCATTAATTTGCAGATATTTTTTTGTAGTACAAATTGCATCCAGCATCAGTTCCACCAGTTCTTCTACACTTTCTGGCTTATAGCTCTGACAAAGAATGTCGTATTCGATATTTTCACAAATGATTTGACGATATGCATACCTCTCATCCATCTTATCCACATCATTCCTGTCATGATGGATAGAAGGATATGATTCAGTCTTACTTGATTCATTATCGTTATATTCAGTATTATTACAGTTTGCTTTTGAAACTTCTTGAAGTTTATTTTTCAAACTTCCTGAGGTTTGTTTTTCAAACTTCTTGAAGTTTGTTTTTGAAACTTCCTGAAGTTTGTTTTCTAAACTTCTTGAAGTTTGTTTTGCAAACTTCTGCGTATTTACAGCGTTTTCTGGCATATTTTCTTCAAAATTGCAAGGTATCTGTTCCTCATATTCCGGATCATCTGTTTCGATTTCCATTTCTGCAGGCTCGTCTGGATATTCACGGAGGCTGAAATTCTTCACATAAATGACATTTGCTTTACCAAGCCCAAGTCTTTTCTTCTCAATCAGACCAATCCCTGTTTCCTGATCCAGTTCTTTCAGGCAGTTAACCGCTTTATTCCTTCCGCAGTTCAGCATTTCCATAATTTCTTCCACAGAAAAAAAGATATATACTCTGTCTTCCTCATCCAGCCAGCGATTTTTTATTGAAAGCGACATCCGATCTAACATAAGACCATACAGTACCTTTGCCTCACAGGAGAGATTTTTGAAATATTCACTTGTAAACAACAACTTGGGAATCCGATAGAACTGATACATATCGCCTTCCATTCCCTGAAAATAGCTAAATGTTGCTCTAATACTCATGAATCACCCTCCCTTCTTTTTCCGCTATTTATTCTTATTACTCCATTCCTCCAGCAGCTCAATAATTACGGTACGCATCTTTTGCTCATCATAGTCAGGAGTAAAATACTTGTTGATCTCATTTTGCTTTAAAGTAAAGGTTCTTGCCCTTCTTTTTTCTCCCATTATCAAAAGCCGTAGGATTTCTTTCGTTAATGTCTTTTCTTCGCTTCTGATTTTAATTTTTTTCGCCTGTTCAAGACTTGGATATTTCCCTGTAGTATTATGAATCTCCTCCAGCCAGATCTGTTCGGATGGCTCCAGATATGAAAGCTCCACTCCAGTCTGGATGCCCATAAGATCCTTGTCCACTGCATCCAAAATCGGTTTACGCAGATAAGTCAGCCTGACATAACGGTACACCTGCCTTGCACTGTCTTTTCCCGCTTTACCGATGGTTTCAGCTGAAATCCCTCCGCTGACACCCTGATGGTTCATTGCCTGCATTTTCATCTTGTATGCAAACGCCTTTTCACTTGGAAGGATATGTTCTCTTTGCAGATTGCTGTCTACCATTGCCCGAACAGCATCATCATCACTCATTTCCCGAATAATGACCGGAACCTGCGTCAAGCCTGCAAGAACAGCTGCATGTTTTCTTCTGTGACCGGATACAATCTCATATCCTCCTTTTTTCGACGGACGCACCAGCAGAGCAGTTAATACCCCCTGTGTTTTTATGCTTTCTACCAGTTCATTCATCTCGTCATCATCGTTAACATGAAAAGGATGATTCACAAAATCCCGCAGCTGACCGATTGGAATTTCCTGAATATCATCTTTTGATACAGCTCCACCAATAAGGTCATCATAAGAAGTCAATTTTATCTTCGATGCACTTCTACTCTTCATCTGAAAGCACCTCCTGAGTCAGATACTGATATGCTTCTGCAACTTTACCTCTGGGATCATGACGAAAAATACTGACCCCCTCTGCACTAATTTCAGCAGCACGGACAGAAAACGGTATGTTATGAGTGAAAATCCGAATCTGACTTCCATAGGTATCGTGAATTAATTCTGTAATATCCCGTGCATAGGTGGTTCGTCTATCTACCATGGTGATCAATATTCCTTCAATGGAAAGCCCTCTGTTCAGCTGTCTTCGTACCTTACCGATTGTCCGGATCAGATCCTCCAATCCCTTTACCGGAAGATAGGCTGCCTGAACCGGAATAAGTACCGCATCCGCACATGCAAGTGCATTGATGGTGAGCATTCCCAGGGATGGCATACAGTCGATTAGTACATAATCGTACAGATTTTTCACCTGATCAATATACTGTCGGAGTACCAGTTCCCTGCTCATAAAATTCACCAATGACACTTCCATACCAGCAAGCTCGATATTTGCCGGAAGCAAATCAATCCCCTCTTCGTGGTGAAGAATCCCCAGAGAGTCGTCAAATGTTTCCTCATTTACAATTTTCATAAGAATTGTAGCCAGTGTTACATTCAACTCATCCGGATTATGATAACCAAGACTTGCCGTCATACTTCCCTGCGGATCATTGTCCACTACTAAAACACGCTTTCCCTCTCTGGCCAGTCCCACTGCCAGATTTACACAACTGGTGGTTTTACCCACTCCGCCTTTTTGTGAACATAAAGCCAGTACCTTGCAGTCATTACTTACTGTTTCTTTCATTGTCTTTTTCCTCCCACAAATATTTTGATCCCTTCAACATCCACAGCATTGCATCTAAAAATGCAAGAAATCTTTCCGTCATGCTTTCCATCCCCTGCTCTGATAAGGCCGGGCTGTCCTTTTTTATGTCTTTGGACATTTCTTCAAGGACAGTGTACATTTCACGAGCCTCTGATCTGAGAATTTCCAGATTCTCCCGTTTTCCCACCACACAAACATGATTATAGATACAGGAACGGACAATATAATCCTGTTTTTTCATGCCACTTGCCTTTACCCTTTCATTGATGACCTGCTGTTCATAAGGTGTAACCCGGAATGCAATTGTCGGTTTATTGTGTTTCCCATGTCTGTCACTTGCCATTTCTAAGTACCTCCTTTTTCATTTTCTGCTCAGTATGTATTTCATTCAGTAACTTCACTGCAACACGTTTTTCAGGCACATGATCGCCATATGCTTCTGCGTACTGCCAATTCATGCGCAATGTACCAAGCCTTTCCCATCGCTCATATGACGGTACGCCTATTGCCTCAAGCATTTTTTCATGACTTTGCCTTATCCGATGAAGCTGAATTTTTTTAACCCCAGTTTGCTCAATTCCATGATTCAAATGATATGCCAGTCTTTTGTCAGTAAAACAAAACAGTCTCTTATCTGGACTTTGATTCACATGACTGTGGATGTACTCATTCAACTCATTTACCAGAAATTCCGGCATTGTAATCATTCTGTTACTGGCAACGGTTTTGGTATTAACAAACTTCCCTTCGCCTGCAACGACCTGAAATGATTTATTGATATTGATAATACCGCTCTCAATATTCACGTCCTGATACAATAATCCGAGCAATTCACCAACACGTATTCCTGTCCAATACAGCATTTCAAACGCCATTCCTTCTTCCGTCCTTACATCAAAAGCAGAAATAAACTTCTCATATTCTTCCATTGTCCATGTTTCTTCCGGAAGCAGTTTTCTCATGTTTCCTTTATGCATTTACATCATCTCCTTTGCTTTCCTTATCTTTGTATTTCATATCAAGCAGCCCTGCCAATTTGCTCTGGGTCGAAGGATACAGGTGGGAATATGTATTTAATGTTGTTTCTACCTTTTCATGTCCCAGACGTTCCGCAATCTCCAGCGGAGCAACGCCCATATCCACCAGCATACTCGCATGGGAATGCCTGAGATCGTGCAAGCGAATTCTTTTTACTCCCGATTTTTCAATTCCGTTGACCATACAATGTTCCATATATGATTTTGTAAAACGGAACAGCCTTTCGTGCTTCATAATTCCGTACAGATGACTGCAGTACTCCTGAAATTCCTCAACAAGAAAATCCGGAAGTGTAATTACCCTGATACTTTTAGGAGTCTTCGGTCTGGTAATTACATCCTTTCCTTTTAATCTCTGATAAGATTTGTTGATAGAAACTGTTTTTTCCTCAAGATTCATATCATCATAAGTTAAAGCCAAAAGCTCTCCGATTCTCATTCCCGTCCAGTACAGAAACTGAAATGCCATCTTCGCCTCCGGTTTATCATCTACGGTTTCAAGAAAAGTCTCAAATTCATCCTGCATCCAGAAATCCTTCGGTTCTCCTTTGCTTTTTCCGATACTGCCTGCCTTCCTACAAGGGTTATCTTTCAGGTTGTAATACCTTACAGCATAATTAAAAATTGCCCCCAGCTGGCAGTTGATCGTTTTCAGATATGTCTCTGAATAATTCTGCTTCAACAACTCGTTCTGCCAGTTTCTGATATCTGCAACTGTAATCTCACTTAAGACCTTATGCTCAAAATACGGCTTGATTTTCAGATCGATAATATAACGTTTTGTGTACATGGTATTTTCACGCAACCGGACTTCCATATCCTTGTAATAGAGCTCAAGAAAATTACCAAACTCGATGTCAACGCTCTGCGTCTGCTGCTGAAGGAAATCCCTCTCCCACTCTTTTGCTTCTCCTTTGGTCCGAAAGCCACGTTTCTGTTTTCTCTTCCGGTTTCCCTGCCAGTCCCTGTAATATACTTGTACTTTCCAATTTTTTCCTTCTTTATATACTCCCATTGCTATTCCTCCACCTTCATGCCATAAATCTTCTCGGCAAGAAATTTTGTTGATATTTTTCCAGGAATGACCAGAAATCCTCTTTCTTTCAGTTCCTCGTTGTAGCCTTTCATGATTTTATATGCAAAGGCTTTTGATACTCCCAACACTGCACAAACATCATCCACGTTCATATACATTTTTTCCTGTGTCATACTCATATTGCTTTTTCCTCCGATAAATACTGTTCTACATGTTCCAAACCATAAATCTTGTCCTCAACATAACGAGTGGGCACCCGCCCTAAAATCACATAATAGTTTTTACTTGCCAGGTCAGCGTTCATCCGCTCCACCACCCGGTAAGCAAAAGAAACCGAGATATCAAATACTTCCGCTACGTCTTCCACTGACAGATACATCTTTCTTTTACGCATGGAACCATTCCACTCCCTTCTCCTGTGGGATCTGGCAGACATCCTCAATCCCGTAAAAACGTTCCACAAAATACTTGGTCGGAACCTTTCCTTTAAGAACCAGATACCCTTTCTTCTCCAGTTCGCTGTTCAAATTTGCAATGATCTCATAAGCAGAGGTTGTAGATACCTCCAAAAGTTCACACACATCTGCTGCTTTTAAAAATAATTTGTTCTGCATAATCAGTACCTCCTTTGTGTTCTGAAAGTTTTCCCTTCATTTACACCGGACTGGCGGGAGGATTTTCGGACACGTTTTTCCGAAATTTTGCAAATTTTCCACAGGTAAAATTTCCTCACAAATTAAAAAGCAATAAAAAACAGCCTGCCCTGATGAAAACTACTTCATCAAAACAAACTGTTCTATAAAAATATCCCGATATTCTCTTCTGGAAATGCAATGATATTCCGGAAAACCTTGTCTATTCAAGAAATCCGGCTAGTAAAAAAAATAATTTTTAACTCCATTTGCACTCCAGAGGCAAAAATAAATCCCCGGGAAAGCCCATAAATACAGGCTTTTCCGAGGATTCGACTTCTATTCAAACTCAATCGTTGCCGGCGGCTTCCCCGTACAATCATACAATACCCGGTTGACCCCCTTTACCTCATTGACAATGCGATTCGTAACCCTACGAAGCACTTCCCAGGGAATCTCCGCAGAATCTGCGGTCATAAAGTCGCTGGTATTCACGGCCCGCAAAGCTATGGCGTAGTCATAGGTGCGGAAATCGCCCATAACACCTACCGACCGCATATTGGTCAGGGCTGCGAAATATTGGCCAAGGCCCTTATCCAGGCCGGCCCGGCCAATCTCCTCCCGGTAAATAGCATCTGCCTCCTGCACAATCCGAACCTTTTCTTCCGTGATCTCTCCTATGATCCGGACGCCCAGTCCCGGACCCGGGAAAGGCTGGCGGAATACCAGATATTCCGGTATCCCAAGCTCCAGGCCTGCTTTACGGACTTCATCCTTAAACAGAAGGCGGAGGGGCTCGATGATTTCCTTAAAGTCTACCACATCCGGAAGCCCTCCCACATTGTGATGAGATTTGATCACTGCCGATTTTCCCAAACCAGACTCTATCACATCCGGATAGATCGTTCCCTGTACCAGATAATCTACTGCACCAATCTTTTTTGCCTCTTCCTCAAAGATGCGGATAAATTCCTCTCCAATAATCTTCCGCTTTGCTTCCGGCTCTGTCACACCCTTTAATCTTTCGTAATACCGCTGCTGGACATTGACCCGGACAAAGTTCAGTTCATAGGGGCCGTTGGGGCCAAATACAGCCTCCACCTCATCTCCCTCGTTTTTGCGCAGAAGACCGTGATCCACAAATACACAGGTCAGCTGTTTTCCAATAGCCTTTGACAAAAGAACCGCTGCCACAGAAGAATCTACTCCGCCGGACAAAGCGCAAAGCACCTTGCCGTCTCCTATTTTCTCCCGCAGCTGACAGATGCTGTTCTCCACAAAGGAGGACATCTGCCAGGAACCACTGCAGTCGCAGATATTCATTACAAAATTTTTCAGAATCTGTTTTCCAGCCACTGTGTGAAGCACCTCCGGATGGAACTGGGTGGCATAAAATTTCTTTTCCCCACAGGACATGGCAGCTGCCGGACACACCTTAGAATAAGCTGTAATGGAAAATCCTTCCGGAACCTGAGAAATATAATCTGTATGACTCATCCATACTACAGTCTCTCTTGGAACTCCCTGAAACAGAGGATCCTGGATTTCTACAGAAACATCCGTATGCCCATACTCACTCACCGGAGCCGTCTCCACCTTGCCTCCCAGCATATAAGCCATAAGCTGAGAACCATAACAAATTCCTAAGATCGGGATGCCCAGTTCAAACAGCTCCCGGGAACACCGTGGAGAAGTCTCCCCATAAACACTGTTAGGCCCGCCTGTAAAAATAATCCCCTTGGGATTTAGCTCTTTTATTTTCTCAACGCTCATTGTGTAAGGATGCACCTCTGCATAAACACTGCACTCCCTCACTCTTCTGGCGATCAGCTGATTGTACTGTCCTCCAAAATCAAGAACTATGATCATTTCCTTTTCCATAATATTCCTCCTGCTGTGGATCAGCTCATAAACCGTTTTCCACTGAAATATTTTTCTCGGCGTTTTCTCCGGTTCTGGAACTGTTCCAATAGATTAACTGTCACAAGCTCCTAAAAATCTGGAAATATTATAGTTTAGGATAAAGCAGTTGACAAGTAATTTTTTATTTGCCCCTGTGAAGCATCTGACTTTACCTTTGTTCCACTCTCCCAGCTGCTTTGTCCGGCTGCTTTGCTCGACTGTTTTTTCGGCTGTCTCATTCCGCTGCTCTGGTCTTTCCCTGTTCTGCCAGCCGATTGATCTGGGTGGCCATGTAGCCTGCCCCAAATCCATTGTCAATATTCACCACTGCAATTCCCTCTGCACAGGAATTCAGCATAGTCAGCAGAGGCGAAAGCCCCTGAAAATGCGCCCCATAACCCACGGAAGTCGGAACTGCCAGTACCGGTTTGTCCACCAGGCCGGCTACTACTCCCGGCAAAGCTCCTTCCATACCAGCCACTGCAATCACACAGTTGGCCTCCCGAAGCTGTGCTGCATTGGCCAATAGCCTGTGGATACCCGCTATCCCCACATCATAGATCCGCTCTACCCGGCTTCCGAAATACTCTGCCGTCCTGGCAGCCTCTTCTGCCACCGGAATATCTGAAGTTCCTCCAGTACACACAGCTATTTTTCCAACCAGCTCCGGCTTATCCCGCTGCAGCAGTAAAATCCTCGCCATTTCGTCGTATTCAATATCCGGAAGAACTGCTTTCACCGCCAGATACTGTTCCTTTGAAGCCCTGGTTCCCAGAACATTTCCTTCACGCTCTGCAAAATGCTGATAGATTTTCACCAGATGATCGGTACTTTTCCCTGCACAGTAGATGACTTCACCAAAACCCGAGCGCAGTGACCGGTGATGGTCCAATTTTGCAAAGCCCATCTCTTCATAGGGCAGATCCTGCAGCTGCCGTTCCGCTTCTTTTATCTCCATTTCTCCCCGCTGTACCCTGGTCAAAAGTTCATGCAATTCCATTTTTCCAACCCTTTCTTTTGTCTCTATGGATCCGGCCTATCTGTTCCCGCACTCTCTATTTCTTGGATTTCTCCCTGACTATTATCCGGTATCTCATAAGCCGCTTTTGCTTTTTCCTATTATCGCATATCAGCCCATTTTTCACAACCGCTTTTCCCTAACCGCTGTTTTGAAAATAAATCCTTCCTTTTCCGCTGTTTCGTTTCCCCGCTATGTTTATGAAACCTTTTATCGACCTATAACAGTTCCGCCTACACTTCGAATTGGCTGTTTCACAGCCTTTTTGCTGCCGTCCAAGCTAAAATTCTCGCTTATGGCAGAACGCCATATGCAGAGCATAGAAAAGTTCTCGTTTCTCAAACCAGTTTGAACTCTGGTTTTTATGACTTTGTGCATGTCTGAACTGTTACATTGGCTTTCTTACTTTTTCACAGTGTATCTTCCCTTGCCAAGCCCTGAATATCTGTGATAAGATGAACAGAGTTCTTTATGAAACCTTATTTTTATGTATTTTGATTTCTTAATACCGCGTTTACATAAAACTTCTTAAAAATTTACAGAAAAGGATGAAACAAAATGGAAAACCAAGGCTCTAAACATACTCTCTATCTGGACTGCTCCAGCGGTATCAGCGGCGACATGATGGTAGCCGCTCTGCTGGATCTTGGCGCTGATCATTCTGTTTTGCAGACTGCTCTGACCAGCCTTCCTTTAGAAGGATATCGAATCGAGGTTACTGACGTGATAAAATCCGGTCTGAAATCCAAAGATTTTAATGTGATCTTGGAGGTTGACAACCACGATCATGATATGGAATACCTCCACCAGGCTAAGGAGCACTCTATGACCCATGAACATTCCATGGCCCTGGAGCACTCCATGATCCATGATCACTCCATGGCCAAGGAGCACTCCATGATCCATGATCACTCCCACAGCAGTCATACCATTGCCCCAAAGTCAGGGGAAGCCCTTCCTTCGGAACACCACCACCATCCTCACCACGGACGTAACCTGCAGGATATCCGGAATATCCTGTCTGCCGGCAGTCTGACCCCCAATGCCTTAAATCTGGCTCTGAAAATTTTTCAGATTGTAGCGGAAGCTGAAGGTCAGGTTCATGGAAAATCTCCGGAAGAAGTACATTTCCATGAGGTTGGCGCTGTGGACTCTATTGTAGATATTGCTGCAGCTGCGGTTTGTCTGGATAATCTTGGGATTGAAAAGGTTATTATCACCCGGCTCACAGAAGGCAGCGGTCAGATTCGATGCCAGCATGGGCTTCTGCCCATCCCGGTTCCTGCCACAACAGCGATCCTCTCCGCTTATGGTCTGCCTCTTCACATTCTTCCCATTCAGGGAGAACTGGTAACCCCCACCGGCGCAGCCATCGCAGCAGCGATCCGAACAGACAGCCAGCTTCCCGGAGAATTTAAAATTCTTCGTACCGGGCTTGGGGCTGGCAAACGCAGCTACGACACTGCCGGTGTTCTTCGCGCTATGCTGATCGAAGAAACCCACAGCCAGCATGACTCTGTTCTTGTGATGGAAACCAACCTGGATGACTGCACTGGCGAAACGATGGGCTTTGTGATGGAGGAACTTTTAGATGCAGGAGCTCTCGATGTATTTTATACCCCTATTTATATGAAAAAACATCGCCCTGCCTATCAGCTGACTCTGCTTTGCCCAGTAGAAAAACGTCCTGCAATGGAAGCAATTATTTTCCGCCACAGTACTACCATCGGTCTGCGCTTCTATGAAGTGCAGCGCACAAAACTTCCGCGCAAAATCATTTCTCTGGAAACCCCCTGGGGAATGGCTGATATTAAATGCTGCCAGTTTGGCGAAGAACTTTACTATTATCCAGAAAGCGACAGCATTCTCCAACTGTCAAAAACCTCTGGAAAAAGTTATTCGGAACTGTATCATGAGGTAAAAAATTATGCTGCAAACCATTATCAGTTATCTTAACGATTATCTCTCGGAAGGCATCTGCATCGCCTTCTCCGGCGGTGCTGACAGCGCTCTGCTGCTAAAAGCTGCCTGTATGGCAAGGGAGGCGGCCGGTGGCTTCCAGCCTGAAATTCTGGCTCTCACAGTCCAAACCCGTCTCCACCCTTTGGAGGATACATTAGAAGCAAAAAATCTGGCCCAGGCCATGGGGGCACAGTGGATGATGCTCCCCATTGATGAATTTGCAGATCCGGCTATTTTAAACAATCCTAAAAACCGCTGCTATCTATGCAAAAAACTTTTGTTTTCCTCCATTAAAAAAACAGCCCAAGCTCAGGGCCGTCTTCATGTATTTGACGGGACGAATCTGGATGACACCAGAGAATACCGACCAGGGCTTCAGGCATTGAAAGAACTGTCTATCCATAGCCCCTTCAAAGAACTTGGAATATCTAAGACCCAGGTACGTCAGCTTTCTGCTGCGCTCGGCCTGAAAACAGCCCAAAAGCCTGCCACACCCTGCATGGCTACCCGGCTTCCCTATGGAACCAGGCTGGATTACCGACTGCTGGATCGTATTCATCAGGGAGAGCGGTATCTCCAGTCTCTGGGGATTAAAAATGTACGTCTCCGCTACCATGCACCACTGGTTCGGATCGAAGTGGATGCGGAAGATTTTTCTCTTCTCATGGAACATCGGAAAAAAATCATCCAAAAACTTCATGATCTTGCATTTCCTTACATAACATTGGATTTGGAAGGCTTCCGAAGCGGTTCCATGGATCTGCTTCTGCCCCTTTCAGGTGTTTCTGAAAGCTGATCATCCACAGGCTCTATCCTTCCCCTGGCTCTGAAATACCCCGGAAAATACTGACATTGCCTTTGCAGATCCGTATTTTCCGGGGTATTTTATGGCGCTTCCTGCTATTTATTTTTTACGGCTTCCTGCAAAGCCTTTACGGTGCGCTTCATCTCTGCGCTTACCGGGTAATTGCTGAAAGCAAAAGTATTTTCTTCTTCCACCCGGCAAAATTCCAAAGTCGGTCCTGCATAAAGCTCCCGGTAGGAAATCGTTTCCAGGTCTTTCTGGTATGCCTTTACAATCTTTTCCACATCTTCATCATATAAATACACCTGCTCCCGTTTTTCTTCGGGCAAAGTCGGAAACAGATATTCTGATGCATAAACGGAGCAGCAGTAATGGCCGGCCTCCTCCTCTGTCCAGGAAAGAATGGGATACCGCAGCTCTCTGTATTCCGGATTTTTCTGAAGCTCCTCCATAGCGTCCATAAACAGCTCTGTGTCTGTAAAATATCTCCGATAAACTTCTCTGCCGTTTTTCAGATGATATTTAATCTTGACCACTTCCGTGTCCGGCAGACTGGTCCAGCTTTTTGCATGCTGCACGCCGTCCTGGGCGATCCGATAGATCAGGGAAAAATCCTCCATTTCCAGATGATCCAGGATACTTATCTCATCAGAGTAAAAATTGTAGGAATCAGAATCATCGCTGTCATTCCCTTCCTGTCCTTTCTCCTCATAAACAATGTTCATGTAATCCAGCACAGACATAGATTGGATCTCCTCCGGATCCGGCAGATAGGTATTATAGCCGATCCAGTCAAACTGAGCGCCAAAAAACAGAACAGCCGCTATTCCCACTGTAAGGATCATATGGAGCTTATGTTTCGTCACCTGATGAATATCCCAGCGATAGAAAAATTCCATGATCATACAGCTAAGCACACCAAACACCAGCAAAAAGATCAGTTCCCACGCTGTATTTTCCAATATCTGATTACAGAACATGGCTGCCAGGAAAGTCATGGGTATGGTTAAAAACAGCTTGATCCATGGTTCCAGCTTAGAAAAAGCAATGGCGGATCCTGCTGCCTCTGTTCTGCGGATCCGGCTAAGGCCCAGGCTGACCAGCATAAATACCAGCGTCACCCCTGCAATTGCCACCAATGATACAGCATCCGGCTGCATACCGGTCACTCCAAGATCACCGCTTCCCTGTTCAAACAGACACATGGCCCAGGGGGAGGTGTTGCGCAAAAAGGCCTCCATGGAACTTCCCCAAAGGCTGGCGGAAAGAGAGGCTGGCATAAAGATCTCCTGAACCATTCCCAGAATCCCCTTTACCATGGGGAGATACAGACCGAAAACTCCAATCGCTAAAATACTGGTGAGCATTTTTCCTGTGAGCATCACAGCCAGCAGTGCGCCGGAATAACTGCACAGAAAGTACAGACATCCAATAAAGGAGGCTGCCAGCAATTCTCCCAAAGCTTTTAAGGATACTGCTCCAAAACCAATACCGATCACGGCTCCCAAAAGCTGGGCGCTGCCATAAGCAATAAAAAATGTCAGACTGCTGGAAACAAATTTTACTGCAAACAACCGGTCCCGTTTCAGCGCCAGGGAATAGTAAAAATCCAGCTTCACCTGAGAATGGAGGTATTCAAACCCGCACAATGCACAGATTATTCCAAAGCACAAGATCACAAAGGTATTTTCCCATTGGCCAAACCCCATGTTTTGGCAAAAAATAGATAACCTGTCCGTATTCAGATAGTCCAGCCGATTTGTCAGCATGACCAGAAGCCGAAAAGGAATCAGCATCCAAAACACCAGTATCTGCAGTGCAAGCAGCCAGCCGAACCGCCCCATCTCCTGACGAACCAGCTTAAAAAATGAGATTTTTGATGTCATAGCCTGCCACCTCCGTTTCACTAATAAAAATTTCCTCCAGAGTCAGGGGAAGGATTTCCGAAAACAGGGGCATCTTCTCCTGTATCTTTCTGGCAACGGTCTCATGATCTCCCCGCACAATAATGGTGAGCAAAGATCCCCTCTTCTCTGATTTCAACACCTGAAGTTCTTCTAACAGCTCCTTTTCCAGAGTTGGATTGGGAATCACGCACTGAATCTTATGGAGATCCAGCTTCATCTCATCCAGATCTCTGGCAAAAAGCACGCCTCCTCGGTGGAGCAGTCCCACATGATCGCAGATATCCTCGATCTCCCGGAGACTGTGGGATGCGATCACTGGCGTAAACTTCCGTGTTAGGATTTCTGACGCAAAGAGCCCCTTCACTGCCTGACGCACCACAGGATCCAGGCCGTCAAAGGTCTCATCGCAGAAAAGGTACTCTGTGTTGGCGCAGATTCCCAGCATCACTGACACCTGTTTCTTCATTCCCTTGGAAAATCCTGCCAGCTTTCTCTTAGGATCCAGGCCAAACTGGCTTACCAGATCCTTAAAACGCGTTCCGTCAAATCCCGGATATACTGTGCTGTAATATTTCTCCATAGTCTCAATGGAGGCGTTGGCAAAAAAGCATACCGTATCCGGCAAAAAACAGATTTTTGCTTTCCTTTCCGGGTTTTCCCAAATCGGTTCCCCATCAAGCTTTACACAGCCGTCTTCCGGCTTCAATACCCCGGCAGCCACCCGCAGCAGCGTGCTCTTTCCTGCTCCGTTAGTTCCTACAAGACCAAAAATGCTGCCGTCCGGGATCTGAGCGCTTACCTGATCCAGCGCAACAAGATCATCAAACCGCTTTGTCACGTTTTCAATCTGAATCATACTGTTCTCCTTCTTTGTAATATTCTTCTACTTTTTCCTGAAACTCTTTACAGCTAATCTCCAATTCTTTTCCCTGGAACACCAGCTCTTTTAATTGTAAAAATACACTTTCCTGTTTTTTCTTTTTCAAGCCTGCATTTCCCGAAACAAAATTTCCTCTTCCCTTCACCGGATATATATACCCATCCCGCTCCAGCACACTGTATGCCTTTTGAATCGTATTGGGATTGATTGAAAGCTCCACAGCCAAAGATCGGACAGAGGGCATCTGACTGTCCGGCTCCAGGATGCCATTAACAATCAAAGTCTGAAACCGTTCCACAATCTGTTCATAAATCGGTTTTCTGTTTTGCAGGTCAATTCCAATCATTTTCTCACCGCCTTTCCAAGTGTACTATTATTGCTAGTACACTTAGTATAAATGAAAATCCAGGATCTGTCAATCCTGGATTTCACATTTGACAGGAACCTCTGTCTCCGGAATTCCCCTTCCCTTAAAAACCTTCCCGGTCTCTCTGACGTCTCAGGGCCTGACGCTTCTTTGCTGCCTCCCACTCAATCTCCTGGGTAATTCCCTCTACAATCAACCCCGGAACCTCTGTGGGCTTCTGATTCTCATCAGTTCCCACCATTACAAAATACGCTCTGTTGATCATTTTCCGAGTTCCGTCCGGCTTTTCCGCATAAGAATCCACCCGAACTTCCATAGAAGAATGTCCCACATAGGTTAGATGCCCTCTCAGAAAGATCATATCCTCCTGAGTCACCCCCTCCTTAAAATGCATATTGTCAATGGCCACTGTCACCACATTGCATTCCGCATGACGCTTTGCCACAATTCCCGCAATCTCATCCAGCCATTCCAAAAGCTGGCCTCCAAACAGTCTGCCATTGGAATTCAGAGATTTGGGAAACAGCAGATGGGACTGCTCTGTGAGAGAATCCTCCACCCGCTTCATTCTCCGCTCCTGTGTCATAAAATTTCCTCCTTCTATATTCTCTGCCAAACAATTCCTTTCCCTTCAACCTTTTTCCCGTCTAATGTCTATCAGACCCGGTTCTGCCCTGCTCTGTCAGTCAGGTATTCTCCTGCCAGCTCTCTTTTTCCATCCGTTCTGTCAGCTCAATAAATTTTTCAATTCCCACAGGACTGGAATAATAGTATCCCTGATAAATCAACCCCGGATATCGTTTTAAATAATCCACAATTTTTCTGTTCTCCACTCCCTCTGCACAGACTTTAATTCTCATGCTGGCAGCACACTGAATCACAGATCTTACAATAGCCTGATCTGCCTGACTGCTGGAAATGTTGCTGATAAAGGATCTGTCAATCTTCAGTCTGTCTACTGGAAGTTCCCGCAAATAACTCAAGGAAGAAAATCCTGTGCCGAAGTCATCCAGAGCAGTTGCCACCCCTCTTTTACGAAAGAACTCCATAACTTCCCGCAAATATTCCAAATTCAATGCCTGACATCGTTCCGTCAACTCCAGACAAAGATTTTGCGGTGGAAAATCATGTTTTTTCAGGAGTTCCATAACCTCTTCCCGAAACTCTCCCCGCACCATCTGTGAGTATACCACATTTACATGAAGCATAAACGCAGGATCTTTCGCTGCAATGGTTCTCGTTTCTTCCACTGCCTTTTCCAAGATCCAGCTTCCCAGTTCATAATAACTGGAATCCTCCTCCAAAAGTGCAATAAAAGTATCCGGAGATAATTCTCCAAATTCCGGATGCCTCCATCGAAGCAGCGCCTCTGCTCCCACGATCCTTCCTGTATCTGCATCCACCAGTGGCTGATACCTGAGATAAAATCCCTGACAGCCCTGAGTGATGCATTGTCGTTGCTGCTCAAGAAGATAGCGAAAATCAATCTCTTCCCCCGGGATGACGTCCCCGATCCCTTCCAGAACATAAATTCCGTCACTTTGAGCTTTGGCACGCTGCAGAGCCTCCTGCCCCCAATACTGCAGACTGCTGCTGTCAAACCGTGTCCCATTCTGACTTACCATCCCTATATGGCAGGATACCGGTATCTTCTGAGTGCCCAGAAAATTCACATACCCTGTTTTCATCTGTTCCACCGCCTCAGCGGCCTGGCATCCCACTGCTTTTATCGCCTCCGGTTTCATACTGCAAAAAAGAAAGGTATTTTCCCCGGTTCTTCCAATGGAAGCATTCAACTTCTCCTCCAGAATCGAAGCTGCAAACCGGATGCATCGGCTGCCCTCCCCGGGACCGTATCTTTGACAGATATTTCGGTATTCCTCCACCTCAACAATACCAAGAAGTATCCTCTTGTTTTCCTGCTGCGCATGAAGCACCTGATTTTGAAGCTCCTTTAAAATAGCCGTGCGGTTTTTTAAACCTGTAAGGGGATCCCTCTGTGCCTGCCGCACCTGATACCGCTCCTGTTCAATATAATTCAGCAATGCGTCCAAATGCTGGGATAAAAATCCAATTTCCGTACGGTCCGTAATGCCTACTCTCAAAGAATAATTATCTTCTCTCTGTATCTGTTCCAGCACTCGGACAATGGTATTTACCGGACGGGTTACCCACCGATAAAATACCAGGGCGCCTATCAGAAAAAGGGCAATCGCACAAAAAAGCATTACAAAAAAAAGCGCAAAGTAAAGGCTCTTCTGCTTCTGGTAATCACTTAAATTTACCGTAAGCCACAGACTCCACTCTGTATCTGCCACCGTGGAATAGCAGACAAGGTATTCCCTGCCGGAAACCCGGAAGTTCACGATCCCCTGCTCCTGCGTTCCTGACACTGCCTCCTGCCATACCTTGTCCAAAGCTTCTTTTTTCTTTTCCCGGATCTCTTCTTCCGGTTGCCCCTGACAGCTCTCCGCCAGACACTGCCGGTTTCCATCCACCAGGTTCACGCAGCCATTCCCCCAGGCAGAGACTTCCTCCTGAATCCGGTTAAAATAAACGGTCGGTATCTCCTCTACCACATAACCGATGCGCTCTTCATCCTGAAAAATCCCGGCAATCGCTGCCACCATCTTTTTGGCTGTGCCATCCACTGTGCGCTCATACATATTGGTAATACAAAAATCTTCCGGTGTCTCCAGCGTCTGATACTCAAAGGTTTGATTCATAACCGTCTGATCCTCAGTCTGCATCCCGCCTTCCGTTCCTATGGGGCGATCTTTGTCTCCTACTGCCACGATCTGAAACTTCTGATTCAAAACTGCCAGTTTCGTAAGACTCCCTCGAAGTTTTGTCTGCTCTTCCAGGATATTCTCCACATAAGCTTCTTCTTCCCGGGTAACAGAATCCCTTCCTAAGCTGGCCATAACCGCCTTCTTCACCAGCCCATACCGGGCAATGCCCTGCAGTTCCTGCTTTCTGGCATGTCCAAAGTCCTCAATCGCAGAAATTTTTCCATTGCTGACCATCGTCAGCTCTTCCTCCATAATCTTATGAATTTTTGTCACATGCTCCTGAATCAAAAAGGTGCCGAACAATCCCAGGGGAACCAGAGAAAATATCAGGAGGAAAAGATAGATCTTATATTTTGTTTTCATGATAATTGCTCCGTCATGGTAACCACATTTATAGTTGTATCATATCAAAAATCCCTGCTTCTGGCAATCCTTCCCCTTCTGCTCTTGAATTTCTTTGCCCTTTTGAAAATTTTACCGAATTTCTTTTACTAAATTCGGAGTTATTCTATACTTTTTTCATTTTCTATGTTATTATATTTTAATATGCTGCTTTTTATCTTTTTTCGTTCTATGCGAGAGAATACCGGCAGTATTTATAAATAAGAAAGAGAAAGGTTAAAACTATGTTAAAGATCATTGAAACCATCAACACCTATGTAAACAACTTTGTGTGGGGTGTTCCGGCCATGGTCTGTATTTTTGGAGTGGGACTGTATTTAAGCATCCGCACCCATTTTATTCAGATCAATCACTTTCCCTATGCGATCAAAACCACGCTGGGGAGAATTTTCCGAAAAAAAGATGCCTCTGACGGAGCTATGACCCCCTTTCAGGCAGTCTGTACCGCTCTGGCAGCCACTGTGGGAACCGGAAATATCGCAGGAGTAGCCGGTGCCATCGCCATCGGAGGTCCTGGCGCCATTTTCTGGATGTGGATTTCTGCCCTTCTCGGTATGTGTACTAAATTTTCTGAAGTAACACTGGCTGTCCATTTCCGGGAGGTCAACGAAAACGGTGACTATGTGGGCGGACCCATGTATTACATAAAGAACGGTCTGTCCAAGAACTGGCACTGGCTGGCTGTACTGTTTTCCGCTTTCGGTGTCCTCACTGTATTCGGCACCGGAAACGCTACCCAGGTAAACACCATCACTTCTGCCATTAATTCCGCACTGACCAACTACGGACTTCTTCCAGAGGAAGCTGTCAAAACCAGCAATCTGGTCATTGGGATTATTATCGCCATACTGGTAGGACTGATCCTCATCGGAGGGATCAAGCGGATTGGACGGGTTACAGAAAAACTGGTTCCCTTTATGGCGCTTCTCTACATTGTATTGGCGCTGGGCGTTGTAATCTTAAATATTGATAAAGTCCCCGCTGTGTTCTCATCCATCATTTACGGAGCCTTTCATCCTGCTGCTGTCACAGGCGGTGTTGTGGGAAGTTTCTTCTTAAGTATGCAAAAAGGCGTCTCCCGGGGTATCTTTTCCAATGAGGCAGGCCTTGGTACCGGCTCCATCGCCCATGCCTGTGCAGATACCAGAAAGCCTGTAAAGCAAGGCTTTTTCGGTGTGTTTGAAGTGTTTACCGACACAATTGTGATTTGTACCCTCACTGCCTTTGTAATTCTGTGCAGCGGAGTAGAAATTCCCTACGGCCAGGCTGCCGGAGCAGAACTGACCATTTCCGGCTTTACCTCCACCTATGGCGGCTGGGTATCCATCTTTACTGCAGTGGCAATGTGCTGCTTTGCCTTCTCCACCATCATTGGCTGGGGTCTGTATGGCGCCCGGTGTATCGAGTACCTGTTTTCTTCCAAAGTGATCAAACCCTTTATGGTGGTGTACTCTCTGGTGGCCATTCTTGGAGCGACTATGGATCTGGGACTGATGTGGAGCATTGCAGAGACCTTCAACGGTCTCATGGCTATTCCTAACCTGATCGCCCTGTTCCTGCTTTCCGGTACTGTAGTGAAGCTGGTGAAGGAGTTCTTCCAGACGGAAGGTAAAAAATAAATCAATGAAAATCATCCTCTCACCTGCGAAAAAAATGGAGACAAATACTGATCTTCTGCCTTATAAAGACTTACCGGAATTTCTTTCTGAGGCAGAAGTTCTGATGAATCGGATCAAAATCCTGAGCTATCCGGAAGCCAAAGCACTCTGGGCCTGCAACGATAAGCTTGCAGAACTGAATTTCCAAAGATTCCAGCATATGGATCTGCACAAAAATCTTACTCCGGCCCTGATCTCCTATGAGGGTATCCAGTACCAGTATATGGCGCCCAGAGTCTTCTCCGAAAGGGAACTGGAATATGTACAGGAACATGTGCGTATTTTATCCGGATTTTACGGGATCCTGCGTCCTCTTGACGGAGTGACACCCTATCGGCTGGAAATGCAGGCCAAATGGCAGCTGCTTCCAGACAAATCAAGTCTGCCCCGGGAGAACGGCCATTCCAGCAGCAGTCTCTACGATTTCTGGGGATCGAAACTGTACCGATCCTTATCCGATCCGGATCGGACGATTCTGAATCTGGCCTCCAAAGAGTACTCCAAAGCTGTGGAAGCCTATCTGCAGCCTGAGGATCTCTTTATTACCTTTGTTTTTGGAGAATGGAAGGACGGAAAAGTAGTCCAAAAGGGAACCCAGGCCAAGATGGCCCGGGGCGAAATGGTTCGCTATCTGGCAGAACATCAGATTAAAGAACCCCAGGCAGCCAAAAATTACAGCCGTCTGGGGTATCAGTTTCAGGAAGAATTATCCTCTCCTGATAAGTATGTGTTTTTAAAACAGGTAAACCATCATGGATAGATCCGCGCCTGCAAAGCTTTGTATTGCAGAGACCGTAAAGAGTTCTTTTTTGTTTCACAATTTTCGCTCCCGTAAGATCTTCTGTGCCAGCTCCTGCACAATTGGAACGTCCTGCTTGCTGGTGTAAATATAATAGAGGATGTTTCCCTTGTTCCGCTCTCCTATACGCCCTGCCAGCGTACCGATCATCCGGTTTTGAGAACCGGAATTGATGGTTTCTGTTCGGTAGAGAATCTGATGCTGATCCAGCTCATGAGTCAGCAATCCGTAAATCTGTGCATCACTTGTCAAAAACGCCTCCACAGACAATTTCTTTCCCAATACCATAAGCATCCCCCCTATTTTTGTCTGCCGGATCACCAGCTCCCAACGGAAACTGCTCCTTTTCCGCTGTCTGCCCGCCAAACCTTTTTCTAACATTCTGCATCAAAATACCATTTTTGTCAATCAAGTATCTGTTATTTTCCGTTTTATCTGTCTTTTTTACCCTCATTTAACCTTACAAAAAGAAGCCCCGCCGCTGGCTGGCAAAGGATGCATCAGCAGCGGCAGGGCCTCTTTCTATTTCTTTTTGCTGTAAGGAGTACCTGTAAGAGGCAGGGAAGTCTGAAACTGGCCGTTCCATTTATAATAGGCTCCTGCAATGGCAGGGGCTGTAGGAATGGCTGTGATCTCACCGACTCCGATAGCTCCGTAAGCCACATCTACGCCAGGCTTCTCCACAATAATACTCTGAATTTCCGGCGCTTTGTCTGCCCGGAACAGACCCAGAGTTCCAAATTTAGCCTTAGGCACGCAGCGCTCCAGAGGATACTCTTCTGTCAGGGCAAAGCCGCAGGACATAAGCACTCCACCCTCGATCTGTCCTTCCACACTCTTGGGATTCACTGCCTTCCCCACATCATGGGCTGCCACCATCTTTTTGATGGTTCCATCCTCATTCAGCACGCAAAGCTGGGTAGCATAACCATATGCCACATGGGAAACCGGATTGGGCACATCGGCCCCCATCTTATCCGTCTTTGCCAGATACTCTGCATAATATTCTTTTCCATCTAGGAGTCTTAATTCCTCCCTGGTGAACGTAACTGCTGCGGTCTCCTTATCCTCCACCTCAAGAACTACATTCTCCAGATACCGCTTATCATAAGAACTGGAATGGTAGGTACGGCCGGTGAGACCAAACAGCTCTTTTCTCAGATCCTTGGCCGCCCTTCTGGCTGCCTCTCCGGTAATCAGCGTCTGACGGGAACCGGAAGTCGTTCCGGAATCCGGCGCTTCGGAGGTGTTGGGATTATGATAACAGATATTGTCCATGCTGGTTCCCACACTTTCTGCTACCATCTGCGTAAGCACCGTACCAAGACCCTGGCCGATGCAGGAAGCTCCTGCATGAACATGGATCACACCGTCTTCCACCGTCAGCCGCGCCCTTCCTGTATCCGGAAGGCCCACGCCTACGCCGGCATTTTTCAGAGCACAGCCGATGCCTACGATCTTATTCTTATAAAACTCATCCTTTACAGCCTCCAGAGTCTCTGCAAGACCGGTGGCCGGATCTGCAATCTGACCGTTCGGCAGCACCTGTCCCGGACGGATAGCGTTCCGGTAACGGATCTCCCAGGGATCGATTCCCACCATCTCTGCCAGGAGGTTCAAATTCATCTCTGAGGCAAAGATCGTCTGAGTCACCCCAAAGCCCCGGAAAGCCCCTGCCGGCGGATTGTTGGTGTAAACCGCCGTTCCGTCTATGTCGATCACCTGAAAATTGTAGGGACCCGCAGCATGGGTGCAGGCTCTTTGCAAAACCGGACCTCCCAGAGAAGCATAAGCTCCTGTGTCTGCCACCACCACTGCTTTCAAGGCTGTCAGATATCCATTTTCATCGCAGGCTGTGGTAAGATCAATGCTCATGGGATGCCGCTTGGGATGGATCAAAATGCTCTCTTTTCTGGTGAGCTTTACCTTTACCGGCCGCTTGGTAAGGTAGGCAATGAGGGCTGCCTGATGCTGCACCGTCACATCCTCCTTGCCTCCAAAGCCTCCGCCCACCAGCTTGTTTTCCACAATCACCTTTTCCGGCTCCAATCCCAACAGGATCGAAGTCTCGTGGCGGGTATCATACGTTCCCTGATCGGAAGAATAAATAAACACTCCGGCTCCAAAAGGCATGGCTACCGCACACTCCGGCTCCAGGAAAGCATGTTCTGTCCAGGGTGTCTCATAATGTCTGGTAACCTGATATTTGGATTTTGCGATCACCTCATCCGCATTTCCCCTTACCAGGTGCTCATGGCTTAAAATATTTCCTGTAGAGTGAACCAGAGGCGCCCCGTCCCGCAATGCTTCCTCCGGACAGGTTACCGGTTCCAGCTCCTCGTATTCTACCTCCACCAGAGCCTTGGCCTGCTCCAGGATCTCCCTGCTTTCTGCAGCCACCAGGGCAATGGCATCCCCCAGGAAATGCGTGGTGCTTCCCACAGCGATCAGAGTATCCCAATCCTGCTTCAAATGCCCCACTTTATTTTTCCCCGGAATATCCTCTGCAGTAAGTACGCACACCACGCCGGGAAGAGCCTTTGCCTTCTCTGTATGGATGGCCTTCACCACTGCCCTTGGATACTTAGAACGCACAGCGCTTCCATAAATCATCCCAGGAAGCTGTACTTCATCCATATCATCCACATACTGTCCTGTCCCCAGAACCTTTCCCTCCACATCGATTCTGTGGACATGGGATCCTACCTTCACCATCTTCTCCTGTTCCTTCAGGGGCAGATCCTCCCGAAGGAGCTTTGCCGCAAGCTCAATAGCGTCTATGATCTTCCGGTAACCTGTACAGCGGCAGTAATTATTCCGAATGGCGAATGCAATCTCCGCCCGATTGGGATTGGGTTTCACATCCAAAAGCCCCTTGGCACAGACCACCATGCCGGGAATACAAAATCCGCATTGAACTGCCCCTGCCTCGCCAAAGGCATATACATATACCTCCTTCTCCCGCTGTGAAAAGCCTTCCACTGTTAGGATATGTTTGCCTTCCATTCTGGCCATTTTCTGCACACAGGCCTTTGTGGCCTTTCCGTCCACCAGCACCGTGCAGGTGCCGCAGGCTCCCTCGCTGCAGCCATCCTTTACCGACTTAAGGCGGCAGTCATTGCGCAGCACATCAATTAACTTCCGGTCAGCATCTGCCTCTATCTCCTGACCGTTGATCCAAACTTTGCATAAACCCATAATCTCCTCCACTTTCATGGGATCGCAGCCGCGTCCCGGCCATGGCCGACCAGGGAAGATACCTTCTCACTGACAGGTATCTTCCCTCATCCCTATTCTTTCCTTCAGTCTTTCTATCACTGCTTGGGCCAAATCACTGTTTTTTATTATGGCAGTTTCTGAACCTTCCAGTATTACGGTATCCGATGGATCACAATATCAGATAACTGTAATCGCTGATCACAGTGTCGATGATCTTTGCCAGCCCCTCAGGAATCTGGGTATTTTCGGTTCCTGCAGTATAATCCATCATCTTTCCTAACAGCCGAACCTTGCAGGTTCCTGCCTTTCGATCGGTCACCACAAAGCCCTGGTTTTTGCTGTTCTCCATATCTGCCTCATTGGCAAACAGGGTAAACTTATCCAGGTAAGGAGCACTGGCCCAGGGACAGAAGCTCTTACAGTTTCCGCACTCATTGCACATATAATCTACATGGATCACCTGGTGACGATCCATTCCCGGCACTGCGATGGAAATATTTGCCCGGTTGGGACAAACCTCCACACAATTCTCACAGATGGTATTGCAGGAGAGACAACGTCCGCCGTCCGTCTTCTCTTCCTTCTCCTCGTTCAGAATACCTCTGCGTCCGTAAACGGTATCCGCCTTTGCCTCTTTGAAAAGATCCTCTGCCAGGGCTCTCCCCACAATGGCCTCTGCAGCCTTCTTGCCGTCCCGGATCCCTTCTACCACAGTGGCAGGTCCATAAAGACCGTCGCCCACTGCATAGACCCCGGTCACGCTGGTCTCGCAGGTAGCCTGGTCAGCCTGTACCCGTCCTCTGGAATCCAAGGCAATACCATTTGCTTCATAGAAATCTCCCGGAACCTTCTCTCCCACAGCTGCAATCACCGTATCTGCCGGTACTTCCACCACTTCCTCTGTCTCTACAACCCCTCTTCTTCCACTTTCATCCAGATCTCCAAGGAGCATCTTCTTACAGAAAAGGACTCCATTTTCTGCCTTTATGGGAGAAAGAAGCTCTGCAAATTCCACGCCGTCTTCAAGAGCCATCTCCAGCTCTTCCGCATCTGCGGGCATATACCGTTTTGTTCTGCGGTATACCAGAGAAACCTTTTTCACACCTTTATTTCTCTTAGCTGCCCGTGCAGTATCCATAGCGGTATTTCCGCCTCCGATCACCACCACGTTTTCTCCCAATTCCACTGCTCCATTGGTAGCCTTAAACTGAGCTAAAAATTCCAGTGCGTTTACGGCCTGCCCCTGCTCCAGCTTCAGCACGCCCGGAGTGGATGCACCCACTGCCAGAACCACATAGTCGTAATCTTTCTTCACTTCTTCCACAGAACGGATCTCCGTGCTGCAGCAAATCTCCACACCCATGGACTCCAGGATCTTCACATCCTTGTCAATAGCCTCCTCTGAAATTCGGAAACCGGGGATGATATTTCTTACAACGCCGCCCAGCTTGTCCTCCTTCTCAAATACAGTAACCGCTACACCGCCCTTTGCCAGGAAATAAGCCGCTGCCATACCTGCCGGACCGCCGCCTACTACAGCTGCCCGTTTGCCAAGGTTTGCTTCCGGAGCTTTCCAGTCCGCCATCACTGCCTCAAAGCCGCCTTCTGCTGCCTCCAGCTTGGTTCTGCGGATATTTACAGGAGCTTCATAGAAGTTTCTGGTACACTTGCTCATACAGTTATGGGCACAGATGGTTCCTGTAATAAAGGGCAGCGGATTCTTCTCCAGGATCACTCTCAGGGCTTCCTCACATTTTCCTTCCTCCATCAGTTTCATGTAGGTGGTAATATCCTGGTGGATAGGACATCCTTCTTCACAAGGAGCGATAAAACAATCAGCCAAAGGCACTGGACGATTGATTTTTCTGGAAGGAAGAGGCTTCACTGCCTTCACATGGTGCTTATCTTTCTTTGCGCTCTCCACAAGCGCATCTACTGCCTCTGCGGAAATCCCTTTGAATACCTGCACCTCTTTTTCTGCAAAGATTTTGCCGATCTGCTCTAATCTTTGATATCCGCCGGGTTTTAACAGCGTGGTCGCCATGGTTACCGGCCAGATACCGCAGTCTACGATCTTTTCAATGTTCCGTGCATCTGCTCCGCCGGAGTAGGAGATCCTCAGCTTACCGTCAAAATCTCTGGACAGCATCCTTGCTACAGACAGGGATAAAGCGTACAAAGATTTACCGGACATATACATCTCCTCACTTGGCAGCTCATTGGCCTTTACATCTACCGGGAAGGTATTGGTGATCTTCACACCAAACTCCAGCCCCTTTTCATCTGCCAGAGTCTGCAGCCGCTGAAGCATGGGAACTGCGTCGCTGTACTGAAGATCATCTTTAAAATGGAAATCTCCAAAGGCCACATAGTCATATCCCATATCATCCATGAGTTTTCTGGCGTACTCATAGCCAAGAAGGGTGGGATTACATTTGATAAAGGTATGAACCTGCTTCTCTTCCAGCAGATATCTGGCAATCCGCTCAATCTCCTGCGGCGGGCAGCCATGAAGCGTAGATAAGGTGGCAGAATTGCACACCTTCGGAGAAATATTCTCTATATCCTCCTTTGTCACCCTCTCAAAGCAGTCTGCGTGATCTAACAGCCACTGTCTGCACTCCTGGAAAACAGGAGTCTGAGATGCGTCTTTTAAGTTCTCGATAAACTTGTCAATCTTTGGTGTTTTGATGCCCTCCAGATCATAGCCTACCGACATATTGAACTGAAAACCGTCCATAGCCCCAAGGCCAAACTCCTTAGCCAGCACCTTACAGACGAACCATGCTTTCACATACTCATCAAAGGCCTGGGGTACATACAGCTCTGTGGACCATTCACAGTTATAGCACTCGTCATCCGCCTTGATACAGGGCTTGCTCACCGGAAGATCCTCACCGTCCAGCTTCTGTACTGTTTTCAGCTCAAAGAAACGGCTGCCGGCCACATAGGCTGCAATAATATTCTGAGCCAGCTGGGTATGAGGACCCGCTGCCGGACCGAAGGGCGTCTCCAGCTTTCTGCCAAAAATCTCATACGCATGATCCAGATCTGCCACAAAAGGTCTGCGGATCCCAAAAATACTTCCTTTCTTTTTCTCCTCCAAAATCCAATTCATTAAATTTCCAAAGGGAATCGGTGTCATTCTGTCTCCCATAATCGTCTCCTCCTTATCCTCTTTTCTATCCGATACTATCGTATATAATATCTTATTCCGATCTATCCTATCCTATTTAATAGGCAGTACCGCCTGCCACTCATTCCTGTTCCATCCTCTCCGGCGGATCACCCGTTGATGGAGCGCTCCAGCTTCACAGCCTCTGCCCGCACCTCGGACAGTACCTTCTCCTCATCAATACCCACCAGCTCCCGGTCTTTCATCAGGATTTTTCCATTACATACCGTAGTCACCACATGACGCCCTGTCATGCCAAACACTGCATGGCTGTTGATATTGTCCTTGGTCATAGGCGTAAGAGGAATATAATCCAAAACAATCACATCCGCTGCTGCTCCTTCTTTCAAAACGCCAAGGGGTTTTTTAAAGTAACGGTTCGCGATCTTCGGGTTTCCCTCAAAGAGCATCTGAGGCACCTCTCCCCAGGCTGCATTGGGATCACAGAGATGATGCTTATGCAGTACGTTTGCCACTTTATAAGATTCCATCATATCGTGGGTATAACCATCCGTTCCCAGTCCTGTAAGGATCCCTTTATGTACTATAGCCATAGTGGGCGGGCATCCGCAGGCGTTCCCCATATTAGATTCCGGATTGTGCACTACCATGGTATCTGTATCCTTGATCAGATCCATCTCATGCTCATTTACATAGATGCAATGTCCCAGCAGCGTCTTGCTTCCCAGAATGTTCCAGTCCATAAGCCGATCCACGATTCTCTTACCATAATGCTTCAGACAATGATGGAGGTCTTCAATACCCTCTGCCACATGAATGTGATAGCCTACCTCATCAGGTTTGTTAGCCGCAGCCAGCTCCATGGTTTCATTGGAAATGGTAAACTGAGCGTGCATACCCATCATACCTGCGATCATGTCTGTGTCATCTGCCAGCGCATGCTTGATCCACCGGGCATTCTCCATCACAGCCTCTCTGGACTTATCCATACCGTCTCTGTCAGACACTTCGTAGCACAGGCAGGTACGAACGCCAAACTCTCTGGCTGCATCCTCAATGGCAAACAAACTGTCCTTGATCTCCCCAAAGCTGGCATGGTGATCAAATACCGTAGTCACACCATTTTTAATAGAATCCAGATAAGTAGCTCTTGCGCTCTGTCTGGTCTGTTCCAATGTCAAGTGACGGTCAATGGTCCACCACATGCCATCCAGGATCTCCAGAAATCCATTGGGATTGTATCCGTTGATGCTCAATCCTCTGGCCATGGCACTGTAAATGTGTTCGTGAGTGTTCACAAAAGCAGGCATGATCACGCCTCCCTTTGCATCCACAAACTCTGCTTCTGGAAATTCCTTCCGAAGCGCCTCGGTGGTCCCCACCTTTTTAATAATACTGTCCTCCAAAACCACTGCTCCATCCTCATAAAAAGGATGCTCTGAATCTCTTGTCACTAATCGTCCATTTCCAATCATTAACATAAGCCTTCTCCTTTACTCTTACACTTTATTTTTATGCGCTTTTGCCAGTTTCCATTGGTTTTCATGCCCCTCTATAGTTACATACTAGCACCTATTCTTATGATTTGCAAGACATATTACAAAAATTTTTGGGTATACAAAATTTTTTTTGTAAAAACATCTTGCATTTCATTTTTTTTATGCTATGATAAGGTTATAGACAAGGCATTTGGTTTTGTCCGATTATTTTTGTGCAACTTGACAGTATATTTTACTCTTCATTAGAAAAGAGGTGTACATCTTGGCATTTACATCAGATCTGTTGTTTCAAATAGCGGAGGGTCTTGCAAAACAGTTCGGTCCGGACTGTGAAGTAGTGATCCATGATCTTCGCAGGCATGATACGGAGCATTCCATTGTCTATATTGCAAATGGTCATATTACCAGACGAAAAGTGGGAGACGGCCCTTCCCGGGTTGTACTGGAAACACTCCACAGCACGGATCCGGCTTCCTTAAAGGATCATATCGGGTATCTCACCAGATCCTCCAACGGAAGGGTTTTGAAATCCAGCACGTTCTACATCCACAGCAAGGATGGCACTGCCATTGACTATATCCTTTCCATCAATTATGACATCACCAATCTGATAGCTGCAGGCCATTCTATTCAGGGGCTGATTACCACAGATCCTTCGGAAGATGAGCAAAAGCAGCCGGAACAGATCGTTACTAACGTCAATGACCTGTTAGACAGCCTGATCGAGCAGTCGGTGATTTTAGTAGGAAAGCCGGTAGCACTAATGAATAAGGACGATAAAGTGCGGGCAATTCAGTTTTTAAATAATGCAGGCGCCTTCCTGATCACAAAATCCGGAGATAAAATTTCCAAACACTTTGGTATTTCAAAATACACCTTATACAGCTACATTGATGTAAATAACCATAAGGAAGCAAATACCTCTGCGTAACTATCAACGAAATATAAAAAGGAGGAATTGAAAAAATGGATCAGAAAATTCTGTGGGCAGTAAACCAGATGCCCAAAACAGAGGACAAAAACCTGCCCATCATGGGGCTGGAGGAAATCAAAAAAGCGCGAACCTTCCACGAAAGCTTTCCCCAGTACAGCCAGACTCCCTTAACAAAACTGGAGCATATGGCAAACTATCTGGGAGTAAAAGAAGTATATATTAAGGATGAGTCTTACCGTTTTGGCTTAAATGCCTTCAAGGTTCTGGGCGGTTCCTTTGCAATGGCCCGCTATATTGCCAGCGAAACAGGAAAGGATGTCTCGGAGCTTCCCTACCATGTACTTACCTCCGACAAGCTTCGGGAAGAGTTTGGTCAGGCTACCTTCTTTACCGCCACTGACGGAAACCACGGCAGAGGCGTTGCCTGGGCAGCCAACCGTCTGGGGCAGAAAGCTGTGGTACATATGCCGAAAGGCTCTACTCAGACCCGTCTGGAAAATATTGCAAAAGAAGGGGCTGCCGTTGATATTCAGGAAATGAACTATGATGACTGTGTCCGCCTGGCCGCCAAGGAAGCCAGCGAAACTCCCAGAGGAGTCATCGTTCAGGACACTGCCTGGGATGGATACGAAGAGATCCCAGCCTGGATCATGCAGGGCTATGGAACCATGGCTATGGAAGCCGGCGAACAGTTAAAAGCTGCAGGCTGTGAGCGTCCCACCCACATTTTCGTTCAGGCCGGTGTAGGTTCTCTGGCCGGAGCTGTGGTTGGCTACTTCTCCAACCTGTATGCAGACAACCCGCCTGTCTTTGTGGTAGTAGAAGCTGATGTGGCTGCCTGCTTGTACAAGGGTGCTGCTGCCGGGGATGGCGATATCCGCATTGTGGACGGAGATATGCAGACCATCATGGCCGGACTGGCCTGCGGCGAGCCCAATACCATCTCCTGGGATATCCTGAAGAATCATGTAAAGGTGTTCCTCTCCGCTCCTGACTGGGTTGCTGCCAAGGGAATGCGTATGCTGGCTGCTCCTATGAAGGGAGATGCTCCCATCACTTCCGGCGAATCCGGCGCTGCACCCTTCGGTGCTCTGGCTGCTATGACCACTATGGAAGACTACAAAGAACTCAAGGACATCCTGGGACTGGATGAAAATTCCAGAGTACTACTCTTCTCCACGGAAGGAGATACGGATCCTGAGCGCTACAAAAACATTGTCTGGGAAGGAAAGGAAAAATAAACCACAATATCCTTCAGGACAAGCGGGACAAAAGTTCCAAAACAGAAACCCTTCGCTGTTCAGACGGCAGACATCTTCCGAACTGCGAAAACCGGAAAACAGATTTAAAATTTATTTTAAAGGAGAATAGAATCATGGATTTTAACAAGATCAAAGAAGCTGCTGCAGGCTATGAAAAAGACATGACCGCATTTCTGCGTGCCATCGTAAAGAATCCCGGCGAAAGCTGTGATGAGAAGGCGCATATTGACACCATTGCCGCTGAGATGAAAAAGGTCGGCTTTGATGAAGTGATCATCGATCCTCAGGGAAATGTCATCGGCTACATGGGAACCGGAGACAAGATCATTGCCTATGATGCTCATATTGATACCGTAGGTATCGGAAACCTGGATAACTGGACCTTTGATCCCTATGAAGGCTATGAGACCGACACAGAGATCGGCGGAAGAGGTGTGTCCGACCAGTGCGGCGGTATCGTATCCTCTGTGTATGGTGCAAAGATTATGAAGGATCTGGATCTGATTCCGGAAGGCTGCAAGATCATGGTAGTAGGTACCGTCCAGGAGGAAGACTGTGATGGTCTTTGCTGGCAGTACATTATCAATGAGGATAAAATCCGTCCGGAGTTCGTTGTGTCCACTGAGCCCACAGACGGTGGTATTTACAGAGGCCAGAGAGGCCGTATGGAAATCCGTGTAGATGTTAAGGGTGTTTCCTGCCACGGTTCTGCACCGGAGCGCGGAGACAACGCTATCTACAAAATGGCTGATATCCTTCAGGATGTGCGGGCGCTGAACGAAAACGATGACGCCGATGAAACCGAGATCAAAGGTCTTGTAAAAATGCTGAATCCAAAATACAATCCAGACTGGGAAGAGGCACGGTTCTTAGGACGGGGTACGGTTACCTGCTCTCAGATCTTCTACACTTCTCCCAGCCGCTGTGCTGTAGCAGACTCCTGCGCAGTATCCTTAGACCGCCGCATGACTTTCGGCGAGACATGGGAAAGCTGTCTGGAAGAAATCCGCAACCTGCCCAGCGTAAAGAAATATGGAGATGATGTAGTGGTTTCCATGTATAACTACGACCGTCCCTCCTACACCGGATGCGTGTACGAGATCGAATGTTACTTCCCCACCTGGGCCATCCCCAAGGATCACAAGGTAACCAAGGCTCTGGAGGAAGCATACACCAGCCTGTACGGCGAGAAGAGAATCGGCGCTGCTGAAACTCTGGAAATGCGTCAGGCCCGTCCCCTTACTGACAAGTGGACCTTCTCTACCAACGGCGTATCCATCATGGGCCGCAACGGTATCCCCTGCATCGGCTTTGGTCCCGGAGCAGAGGCTCAGGCTCACGCGCCCAATGAGAAAACCTGGAAACAGGATCTGGTGACCTGTGCTGCCGTTTACGCAGCGCTGCCCACCGCTTACTGCAAATAATTTACCTCTATTTGGTATTGCCATTTTTTCAACCGGGATGGAAGCTGCAAAATAATGCAAACAGGATTACCTGTCTGTGCAGTTTAGGACAGCTTCCTCCCAACTGCCATAGTATAACTCAAATTTCAAATATAGTATCACCAAAGTACGATCACTACAGTGTAAGTCACCCGGGCAGATGATCCCTGCGGTGTCCTTATAGAGCAACTACAGGATATTTTTTAATGGAGGATATTTAAAATGGATGCAAAGTTACAAGGTTACATCGACAAACTGAACAAACTGAACTTCAAAGAGATGTATGAAAATGATTTCTTCCTCACTTGGGAGAAAACAGATGATGAACTGGAAGCTGTATTTACAGTAGCTGATGCGCTCCGCTACATGAGAGAAAACAACATTTCCACCAAAGTATTTGAGAGCGGTCTTGGCATCTCCTTATTCCGGGACAACTCCACCCGCACCCGCTTCTCCTTTGCTTCTGCCTGCAACCTGTTAGGTCTGGAAGTACAGGATCTGGACGAGGGCAAATCCCAGGTAGCTCACGGCGAAACAGTCCGCGAGACTGCCAACATGATCTCCTTCATGGCTGATGTTATCGGTATCCGTGATGATATGTACATCGGAAAAGGAAATGCCTACATGCATGAAGTAGTGGACGCTGTAACCCAGGGCCACAAAGACGGCATTCTGGAGCAGAAACCTACTCTTGTAAACTTACAGTGCGATATTGATCATCCCACTCAGGCCATGGCAGATATGCTTCATATCCTCCATGAATTCGGCGGTGTTGAGAATCTGAAAGGCAAAAAGCTGGCCATGACCTGGGCTTACTCTCCTTCCTACGGCAAACCCCTCTCCGTTCCTCAGGGTGTCATCGGATTGATGACCCGTTTCGGTATGGATGTGGTTCTGGCTCATCCGGAAGGCTATGAAGTATTCCCGGAAGTAGAAGCTGTAGCCGCAGAAAATGCTAAGAAGTCCGGCGGTTCTTTTACAAAGACCAACAGTATGGCTGAGGCTTTCAAGGACGCAGATATCGTATATCCCAAGAGCTGGGCACCTTTCGCAGCCATGGAAAAACGTACCGAGCTGTACGGAAACGGCGATACCGAGGGTATCAAGGCTCTGGAGAAAGAGCTGTTGGCTCAGAATGCAGAACACAAAGACTGGTGCTGCACAGAAGAACTGATGAAAACTACCAAGGACGGCAAGGCTTTGTATCTCCACTGTCTTCCCGCTGACATCAACGATGTAAGCTGTAAGGACGGCGAGGTGGAGGCTTCTGTATTTGATCGTTACAGAGATCCCCTCTACAAAGAGGCAAGCTACAAACCCTACATCATTGCTGCTATGATTCTGCTGGCCAAATTTGCGGATCCGGCTGATCTTCTGAAAAAGCTGGATGAAAAAGGAACACCCAGAGTATTTCAATAAGGAAGTTCTTAAAATGCAGTCCTTATAAACACGGACAATTCTTTTTGGAGAAGTTTTTTAGGGGCTGCCGAATATCGGCAGCCCCTCTCACATATCAAATCAATTATTGCGGGGTTAAACAAACTATGGAAAACAAAAAAAAGAAACGCATCGTCATTGCCCTTGGCGGCAATGCCCTGGGGAATACTCTGCCGGAACAGATGCAGGCAGTCAAAATCACGGCCAAAGCTATCGTAGATCTCATTGAGGAGGGCTGCGAAGTCATTGTGGCCCACGGAAACGGTCCTCAGGTAGGAATGATCAACAATGCCATGGCTGCCTTAAGCCGAGAGGATGCCAATCAGCCCAACACGCCCCTCTCCGTCTGCGTTGCCATGAGCCAGGCATACATTGGCTATGACCTTCAGAATGCCTTGAGAGAAGAACTTTACAACCGAAATATCTTTCACATCCCTGTAACCACTATGATCACTCAGGTGCGGGTAGAACAGGAAGATCCTGCCTTTGAAAATCCCTCCAAACCCATTGGTCATTTTATGACCCTGGAGGAGGCAAAAATGGCGGAAGAAAAATATGGTTACATCACAAAGGAGGACGCAGGACGGGGCTACCGCCGGGTAGTTGCCTCCCCGAAGCCAGCTGAGATCGTAGAGATCGATGCCATCCGCAGTCTGGTGGATGCCGGACAGCTGGTGATCGCCTGCGGCGGCGGCGGGATTCCGGTCACACGCCAGGGAAACCATCTAAAGGGAGCCAGTGCCGTGATCGACAAAGATTTTGCCAGCGAACTTCTGGCTGAGGATCTGGATGCAGACTTCCTGATCATTCTCACTGCCGTAGAAAAAGTAGCTGTCAATTTCGGAAAGCCGGAAGAACGATGGCTGGATGAGATGAGCACAGAAGAAGCAAAACAGTATATGGCTGAGGGGCATTTTGCTCCCGGTTCCATGCTTCCCAAGGTTCAGGCCGCTGTCAAATTTGCCGAATCAAAATCAGGGCGCACTTCCCTCATTACGCTGCTGGAAAAAGCCAAAGACGGGATCCAGGGAAAAACCGGTACCCACATCCATCTGGCTTAAAGGAGGTCTCTGAACATGAAACCGGTAAAACAACATGCTTCACTTTTTGAAATGGACGGTGTTCCCAAGCTAAGTCAGGCATTTCCTCTGGCTTTACAGCATGTAGTTGCCATGATCGTAGGTTGCGTCACACCTGCCATCATCGTATCCGGCGCAGCCGGACTGGAAACTGCAGACCGGGTGCTCCTAATCCAGGCGTCTCTGGTGGTGTCCGCCCTTGCCACTTTACTGCAGCTCTTTCCTCTTGGAAAAAAAGGCGGTTTTCGGCTGGGCGCAGGACTGCCGGTCATCCTGGGCGTCAGCTTTGCGTATGTGCCCAGCATGCAGGCCATTGCGGAACAGTACGGCATTGCTGCCATCTTTGGTGCCCAGATCATCGGCGGATTGTGTGCCATTGTTGTGGGACTCACTATTAAAAAGATCCGCCGTTTCTTTCCTCCTTTGATCACTGGAACAGTAGTTTTTACTATAGGGCTTTCGCTGTATCCCACTGCCATCAATTATATGGCTGGCGGGGCCGGACAGCCTACCTATGGGGAATGGCAGAACTGGGTAGTTGCCATCTTCACCCTGACTGTGGTTACCGTTTTAAACCACTTTGGAAAAGGATTTTTTAAGCTGGCTTCCATCCTTATTGGTATGATTGCCGGATATCTGTTTTCCATTCCTTTTGGAATGGTCAGCTTTGACAGTGTGGCACAGGCCGGGGCAGTCCAGCTTCCTCAGATTCTGCATTTTGGTATTGAATTTGAGCCCTCTTCCTGTGTTGCTCTGGGACTCCTATTTGTTGTAAATGCCATTCAGGCCATCGGTGATTTCTCTGCCACTACCTCAGGCGGATTAAACCGTGAGCCCTCCACCAGTGAACTGCAGGGGGCTATTTCCGGCTACGGTATTTCCAATATTGCAGGAGCTTTCCTGGGATGCCTTCCCACAGCTACCTTCAGTCAGAATGTGGGAATCGTAGTCACCACCAAGGTAGTGAACCGCGTTACCCTTGGGATGTCCGCAGTGATCATTCTGTTTGCCGGACTCCTGCCCAAGTTTTCTGCCCTCTTAACTACCATCCCCTATGCTGTACTGGGCGGTGCCACTGTTTCCGTATTTGCTTCTATTGCCATGACTGGCATTAAGCTGGTAATGTCCGAGGAAATGAATTACCGGAACACCTCCATCGTAGGACTTGCCGCTGCCCTGGGAATGGGAGTTTCTCAGGCATCTTCTTCTCTGGCCGCTTTCCCGGCCTGGGTGACTACCATCTTCGGGAAATCTCCCGTGGTTATTGCAGTGATTGTTGCTATTCTTTTGAATATCACACTCCCCAAGGAGCATCACGAATAACTGCCTGATTTTATTTTACATTTGCCAAAAAGGACTGCAAAATAAATCCTGTGCCACTCTTTCAGGTTTCATATTTTGCAGTCCTTTTTTATTTTTTTGCTTCGTAATGAATCTGCACTCCATTCTGGTCTGGTTAGATGTCCGGCAACCAAAGGACTATACGACATGAGCGTGGTTACAAATAGGAATCAGCTCCCTTTCATCCTCGCGATAAAGAAGATTATAATGATTTTCCATTGCAGAAAATTGCGTCCATCCACGTTCTTTTGCCACAATCTGCATATTATAAAATTGATAACCGTACATTGCAGATGCACCAATTGCTCTTACTTTTCCAGCTTTAACCAAATCATGCAGCGCCTCCATCGTTTCCTCAACCGGCGTATCATAATCGAATCTATGAATAATATTATATTTATTCCTCCAACCAATACATATAAATAAGTTCTTCATTTACTTTTCTCAAAGCATTATTTCTTGAAGTTTCTATATTTCTATCAACTTTCCAGCCAAAAGAAGTTCATCTCCCATTCAACGCTTTTCCTGAAAACTATACCTTTCGGCTTCAGCAGCAAAAATAGAGACCTATATAGATCATACCATTATCTCTGGCTAAAATACATATAAAAACCTCCCAGAGAATACTCCCTGAGAGGTTTGAAATTCTTTTTGAAATTGTACGTTCCGAAAACGTATGATTATCTCTTGCGTAACTGAAATTAACGTTTAGGTAACTGGGAAGGCTTGATTTTACTGGGTTCTTGAAATGTGGTGTTGCAAACACGTTACAAACCCACAACATCTCACCACCATTGTTTTCACCTCTACCTTTTATAAGAAAAACGTTATTATTACCGCATCCTTTATAAGCGTTGTAATGTAATTTTTTCTATATTAAAATGCTTTTCTAACAAATCAATCATCTTATCTGCTAATCTTCTTAATCTGTCCAAAAAAGAATAATAACCCATTCCATTATAACAAGTTTCAACAATACCATAGAACGGCTTTTGAATATTTTCTATAGAGATTACTTCCTGATTCTCAAGCCCATAATGCATCATACAATTACGAAACTTAGACTGGAATAAAACTTTTGCTGAACTAAGAGTCTCTGTAAACCCTCCCCATTCAATACACAGATCCATATTATTGTCACAATAATTTTTTAACCGTTGAATCGCTCGATAAGTATAATATGTTACAATATATTCCACTCGAAAAATCCACATATTGCTATCGTCAAATAACGGTCTCAAAATGTACTTCACAAAATTCATATTACAAACTAAATCAAGAAAGAATAAATTTAAGACCTTCGATGAATTATCAACGAACAACTCGTCATTCTTATTTGTATTCAAATCATAAAAATAATCTATTGATACCCCTGTATGCAATCTTTTTACCTCTGGTGGATCAATAACTTGCGAAAATCCTTCTCTTATCGATGCCACAAATGAACCCATCTGACTTCCCAATTCATATTGCAGCTCTCCTGTTTTGTGATTAAATATATCATCAATTCCTAAAAAATCAGCAAGCATCTGAGTGTTTCCTACAACATGATGATCTTCTGTCCAATATGTACCAAGATTCAAATGGATATTCCAACTTTTCATAAAATCAAATCTTAATTGCGCGCTATACTGTTCATCCTGATCGATATCTATCAATTCTATTCTTTTCTTTGACTTTCCAAAACTTTCTCCGTATACTTTAATAAAATTACGTATATCTTTGACTTTTACCGCAGAAGTTCCCTCGATAAAAGTTTCTCCCATATATTCCTGGCAAGATTGGATAAACAATGCATAATATGGAATAATCTCCATTACAAATATAGGATCCCTTTCGGTCTTCATAAGAGAAAAAATAGTCTCCGCATCTTCTTGCATGATACGAACAGTAATCATCTTTTCTAAATTTTCCATCGTTTTATCTATACATCTCCTCGACACATCTCGAATTTCTGAATTTATTTTTTCTGTTAATCTACAAAATTTTACTCATCAAGCATCAATTTTCCCTCTTTCGCTTTTGCTTTTAATCTAGCAAGTTGCTCCTTTTCAACTTGTTGAATACTTTTTTCTGGTGTCGGTAAATCTTCCGGCATAGTGCCACCTATCTTTTCGATAGCACCACGCACTTCTTTTCCTACCATATAATGAGTAGACGTTGCAGCTTTAGCACCACTAATCTCATCTTTTCGTAACTTTTCTTCTGTCTGAGATATTCTAAACAGATTAGCGATAAGTTCTGTGCTTCCCATATAGTCAAGAATTTTCTGACCAACCTCAAGCTTCTTCCTTTTATGTATATCATCAACATCTAATCCACCATACAACCCCATATATCCGGCATTTTGAAAAATTGCAAATTCCTCATTGGTAATAACGCCTGCATCATATGCTGTTTCTGCAAGAAGTTGATTCCATTGTTTAATATCTCCACGAACTACTAAACGCCTTCTATCTTCATCCAGTTCATTAAAATGATCTGCAACTTCCTGTCGATATGTTTGAATTGCAAAATATGTCTGTCCCAGCGCAATTACTTCTTTACGAGGATCTCCATTCTGCACAATTAAATAACAGGCATAACGTGTGAGTTCATAATCTATAACTGGCTTACTTGTTGCCCCTGCATTTACGATTTTCCTGACCTCAGGAAAATCGTCTACAATAATATGTCCACTATTTTCACAAGCAATCATTGCCCGTTTAATTACTTTATGAAAATTCTCCCATTTATTATATTCTAAGGCTGGGACTAATTCCCTAGCTGACCAAAATTCACTTCCATCATCTCGGATATGCTTTATATCCTCGAATCTTCTATATTCTTTATCTTTTAATTTCTTCATATACATTATATCCTTCTAAAGTAATATCTCCCAAATATTCATCCCTTAACCCTTTTAACAATGTTGTTTTCCCACTTCCATTCACCCCAACAAACACAACATTTTTGTTTTCTTCTCTCAGAAATGATAAATAATTTAAACCTAATAATTTCTCTACATACATTTTCACGACATTAATTATATTTTCAAAATTCTCGGGATTTCTAGATGTAGAGTAAGACTTCCTCCATGTTCATTTGATATAAACTCTTTTGCCGAAAAAGTATTCATTAAATTGACCATTGTTTCAATATAATTTTTAGTAAATCCTTGATATTCTCTATTAAATTCAGCATAATATTTATCTATTAAACTGTCTAGTTCTTTAAACCCAAATCGGTTTTGATTCTATCTTAATAATTCTAATTCAGATTTAACACAGATACCGTATCTATCGAAAATTACTATGATAAAATTCTACCACAGTTCTCTATAAAAATATACAAAAAACCTCCCAAAACAAATGTCCTGAGAGGTTCTGAAGCATCCCGAGATGCAATAAAGCGTATTGAGTTGTTCCAACGATTTTATCGTTTAGGTAACCGGGAACGCTTAATTTTACTGAATTCTTGAAATGTGGTGTTGCAAACACGTTACAAACACACGGCTTCTCATTACTCCTCACCACACCGCGGAATTATAAAGAAAGGAGATGGCACAAAACATGTATCTCCTTCTTTGATCTTCTCTCACAATTTTATTCCCATCTTATAATTCAATATGAAAGCTCTCTACTCGTATTGATTCGTCACATAAATATAAGCATCTTCCAACGTTGCAGGAACTAACATACACTCAAATTCTGGCTGTATTTCAGAAATCACTCTTAACTGCAATCCACCCTCAATGTACTGTTTTGATGTAATACGATATTTCTGTTCCACTTCTCTTGCTTTTCTCTCATCCGGTACTTTGCAAATCCAGATTTTCCCCTGTGCTTCTTCCGCTAAATTCTTCATAGAACCCGCATATAAGAAACTGCCTTTGTGTATAATCGCAAGTTGGTTACAGGTAGCAGCCAAATCTTCCACCACATGAGTTGAAAACAAAACCGTTCTGTTTTCAGAAAAATCTACTAACAAATTGCGGATGCGAATACGTTCCTCTGGATCTAAACCGGTAGTCGGCTCATCCACAATTAAAAATTCCGGTTCATTTAAAAGCGCCTGCACCAATCCTACCCGTCGTTTCATACCTCCTGACAACTGTTTCATTTTCTTTTTCCGGTGTTCTGCAAGACTGGTCTTTTTCAAATAATATTCTATCCGTTTCTTGCACTCTGCTTTTGGAACACCTGCCAGATCACCCATATACTCCAAACACTCCTGAACAGTCAAATTAGGATAAAGTTCTACTTCCTGTGGTAGATAACCTATTTTCCTCTGAATTTTTTCATAATTTCCTTCACTATATAAAATCCCATCCAATGTGACTGTACCGCTAACTGGTTTCAATACAGTAGTTAATACTCTCATTAAAGTTGTCTTTCCTGCTCCATTTTCTCCCAACAGTCCAAATATTCCATTAGGTATATCTAAATCTGCATGATTGATTGCTGTTACACCATTCTTAAATCTTACCGTTAAATTCTCAATATGAATACCCATAAACTTATCCTCTCTTTCTAACAATCTTCGGCAATGCTATAAATAAAATGAATCCTATACAAATACACAAGGCTTTCCCATACAGCCATGTAATATCATCCGTATTTTCTATATCTCTAAAAGCATAGGAAAATAGATTCCATGCCTTAAAAAGTTTATCTCCTCCTGTGGAATTTGTTGCTACCCATATCAAAAGACAACTTCCAATCCCCATCCACATATTACGAAAAAGCATTGACAATGTATTGACCAATATTCCCCAAAAGAAAATGGTTACTACAATCGCTAAAAAATAGGCAATAAACTGAAGCATTTCACTTTCCGTTGCCGGATGCGTGACTGGTTTCTGAAACGCCAAGAACAATTCGTAGCCTAAAACAGCAAGCAGTAATAAAAAAACTTCCTGTATCATTATTCGCTGCATGACAGAGCAAATTCTCTTTTTTATTGGATGCAGTCTATGAATTTCTGATCGCTTGCTTGTAATTTCCTGCATATAAGTATCTGCACAAAAAACAGCAGTCAATATAGCAAACGGTGCCTCCATGGAAAGTCCTATTTCATTTGTAAATATAACGCCACGGGTCAAACTTAAAATTACAACAAAGGACAACGCATAAGCAATCTTGTAAAACGGCAGGACAATCTTCATTTCTTTCTTCACCTACATCCTCCTCCTCTTCCAAAGCTGTATCGAAAATAAAATAATTACTACGGATGCTAAAATAAGAAAACTCTGATTTAAAAGTGCCATTGGCGGCAGTGTCGTATCAAAAAGCTGCCCCGGAAATCGAACCAAGATTGCCAGAGGTCTGCCCCAATATCCATAAACACCTTCTGCATTTGTTCCTCCCATGTTGGAATACACCATATAAAGAATTAAAAGCGGCACACCCGGAAGTGGATTTTTAAATATAAGTGAAATCAATGTATATATACTCACAATCATCAGCATATTAGGCAGTATATAAAGTACCGTAGAAGCCACAAAATCCCATAGTCGCACTTCAAATCCACTATCCTTTGTATAAATGCGGCACAATACCCAAAACAGTATATTCAAAATAGCCAGCACAAGCAAACAAATTGTAACTCCTGCACTCACTTTCCCCATTACATACTTCCCGGCAGTCACAGGCTTTGTGTGCAACAGTTCATAAGTATGCTTTTTTGTATCTTGTAAAAATAAAACCGCTAACATAATAGTTGCAAAAAATACCATATACAGCCCTGCAAAATCAGCAAATTTTCTTGCGTAATAAAAAGAAAATGTCTTATCTTCCAATTTTTCATCTAGATATGCGTTGATTTCTTCTGCCGTTCCTTTATAATACGTACTGTCCTCGTACAAATATCTTGCCCCGTACCAGTCATATTCCTGTTCCAGATATGCATAGGCTTCTTTCAAATTCATGTTTTCTAGCTTTTCAATTACTGTCTGTGCTTCTATATCCGATACTTCAAACACATCTGTCAATTTTATTTTTACTTTTTCATGCCATAATTCCCGATGCTTTTCTGGGTCAGCTGGAATATACCCCTCATACACTTCTTCTTCAACCGAAGTGTTGGACTGATCATTGATGATTTCCTCCCCCATTGTAAGATAATGTGTGGTCAGATAGGGACTGGTTGCACGAAACACTCCATAAATTACAAGCACAATTCCAATCCAAAAAAGTGGTCGCTTTAGATAATTTTTAATCTCTCTTTTTAAAATAGCAATCATAATTTTGCCCCCTTTCTTTTGTTATAAATATCATAAAATATAAATCACAACAAAAAGACAACCACATAAAAAAATCGGACTGCTTATGCAATCCGATGAAATACAGCTGTTATGATAGCTCCACCACGTTCCTGATTTTCTAACACTAACTTTCCATTATGTTTTTCGCAATACATTCTGCTGATATACATCCCCATCCCTGAATGTTTCAAACTGTCTTTCACATTTTGCTGATAAAAAAGTTCTGTTGCCTTTTGCTTGTCTGCTGTAAATCCCACTCCATCATCCTTTACTCTGATTTGTAATTCAGAACAGGTAAGAATCACTTCCATCTCCACCCTTGTTTTTGCATAGCGAAGTGCATTAGACAAGAGATTTTCTATAACTTCTAAAATCACTTCCTTATCACCGATAAATCGTTCCGCTGTTTCCTTACATTTTAATTCACATCGTTTTTCAAATTTTTTCTCCAACACGTTCAATTCTGCCTGTATATCTGTTTCTAACTGTTTACTCGTAATTTCTTCTTCCACGAACTTCCTTGATTCCAGACTGCTTATCTTCCGCATAGTTTCTACAAATGTATCCATGCGTTTAATCTGTTTCCTGCTCTCATTGACCATTTCTAACGCTTGGTTCATATCGATCTCTTTTTCAGGAAGATATTCCGAAAGCATTTCTTGATACCCCTCTAGTACAGATAACGGAGAACGGATATCATGTGCAATAGCAGTCCGCAAAGCCTTCTCTTCCTCAAGCATTTTCCATAACTGTCGGTTATTCTCTGCAAGCTGTTTCCTCATTCGTTCAAATTCCTTGCACAATCTTCCCATTTCATCTTTATTTTCATAGGTAATATGAAAATCCAAATTATTTTGACCAACTTGTTGTGAAGCCAATTCTAATTCTTCAATGGGATATTTTAATTTATGCTTATAAAAAAGAAACACCGCTATGATATTGCCTGCCACAGACACGATAAGCACTGTAAATGTCTGAAGAAAGTCACAAAGCTCTGATACATGATAATCGAACCTTTCCATTTCATGTGCGTTTGGTCTCGGAATGTCAGTTAAATATTCTCCCCACTTGCTTTCTGCTATTTCAAAGTATTTTTCCTGGTCTACATACTTCCACCAAATATTATTTTGTACAGTGGATGCCATTCGCATAATCAATGCCGAAAGATAAAAACAAACGATCAAACTAATTGTCATATACAAAACAATCGTTTTTTTCAATGAAAGATTTTTTATTTTATCCATTTATATCCCATCCCCCATATCGTTTCGATATATTCATGTTCAGTATATCGTCTTATTTTATTACGAATTCTACGGATTAGTTCAGTCACTACTCTACTATCTCCTTCTGTGTCATATCCACTAATCTTTTCATAAATACGTTCTTTATCAAAAACCATTTCAGGATTCATGGATAAAAATTCTATAATCTCATATTCTAATTTAGTAAGCTCTAAAGCATTCCCTTTAATATGTACACATTTACTGGCATAGTCAATTACTAATTCTCCATAAAACCTTTGTTCTTTTTTCCTGTGTAAACGTTCCTCACGTTTCAAGTGGGCAATAATTCGGGCGTCTAATTCTTTCAAACTGAATGGTTTTAAAACATAATCATCGCCACCAGACAACAGTCCCATTACTCGATCCTGTTCTTCTACTTTTGCAGTCAAAAAAATAATCGGACAGGAAACCATATCTCTGATCCTTCTGCACACTTCAATTCCATCCATTCCCGGCATATTTACATCCAATAAAATAATATCGGGATTTACACTTATCTTTTCCATTGCTTCTATGCCATTTTCCGCAATAATCACTGTATAATTCTTCAATGTAAAGTATTGATTCAGCATTTTTAGCAGTTCTTTATCATCATCAACCATTAAAATTTTATAGTTCAAAATTCCACCTCTGGCTCTAATGTTATCTTTTCCTTATAGTATAGCTTAAAAAAAACAACAAATAAACAACAACTGCCAAAAGCACAGCCCTTCTGAACTGAGCCTCTTCTCTTCCATAATATTTTTTTATCGAAAAATTATCTCTTTATTCACAATCTCCCTCACACACGCTTGTATTTTGTTCATTTTCGCTACCCATTCCATCTGATTTTCTGCCTTTAACTGTTCCGTGATCCCAGTGCCTGTTTCATCTGCTCTACAATCCTTTCAAAGCGTTCCTGTGCCTGTTCTTCTATATCAGCCAAATAATCATTCACCCTTCCACTTGTAAGCAATTTCAGATATACACCCCTGCAATATTCTTTCAGATAACGTAAATGTCTTTGTCCCCATATGCCTGTAAACCTCTGTTCTTCTTCCTCCGGCAAGGTAAAACAGGGGGATAAGATAATCCCCATGTCTGATATAAGTGCCGCCCATTTCTTCAAATATTATTTTCTTCATAATCGTTTCCACCTTTCTTATCGTGCTCTATCCATAGATTTTTTCTTAACTGACCGTATTGGTTGCTGTCTGTCTTCCTGCTGATAGCGGTGCAGTTTTTCCAGTACGCTTGCTTTTTTCGGCTGTTCTAAGGGTTTCTCTTTTTTCTGTTCCGTCTGACTTTTCCATCCCTTTAGTACATGTGGCATTCTTTACAACCGGATTTTCAAGGATTTAAAACTGGCAGACTTACAACAGGTTATTGACACCTGCGGAAAGAATTTCCCCACATTAAAGAAAATCAAAATCCTGTTCAACCGGTTGTATGAATTTGCATTGAAGAATGACATCTGCAACAAAGATTATTCTACTTTTGTTGAAGTCACCCAATACAAAGACCGCAATCCAAACAAACATACACGTACAAAATTCACGAAAGAAAAAGTTGCAAAAGTCTGGACAATGAAAGAGGACAAATACTATCAGATCATCCTCATGCTGCTCTATAATGGCACACGTATCTCCGAATTTCTTGATTTGAAGATGGTGTTCAGGATACAACAATCAAAAAAATTGTGGGGCACTCCGGTGCTATGACTTCGACAGAAAAAGTTTATACGCACTTAGATATGCAGGTTCTTGTAGACGCAATCAACAAAACCTTAGAAAATGAGGACAGCGTAACTGAGGATACAAAATCTGCATAGAGTGAGATCCGCTCTGCAAACCTCGCTCTGATTAGCGGTCGTCAAATGTCCACTCGTACAAGTGCGGTGTACATTTTCCTCTTCGCCATAACAAAAAAGGACACTCTCCAGTGTCTATCACCGAAAAGTGTCCTATATTTTTTAGATATTTTTGTTGCAAACGTGTTGCAAATGCGTTGCGAACTGAGTAAATCCCACCGCTTTCCACCACATCTGAAAACTTCCCAAACCCTTGTAAAACAAGGACTTGAACGCAAATCCGAGTTCCGAAGATTATCTCTTGCTGAACTGAGGAGCGCGTCTAGCGGCTTTTAGACCGTATTTCTTACGCTCTTTCATTCTCGGGTCACGAGTCAGGAAACCTGCACTCTTCAGAGTGGGTCTGTACTCAGCATCTGCCTGCAGCAGTGCTCTGGAAATACCGTGACGGATAGCACCTGCCTGACCGGTAGTACCGCCGCCCTTTACATTTACCAATACATCAAACTTATCAACGTTCTCAGTGGCAACCAAAGGCTGACGAACGATCAGTTTCAGAGTCTCCAGACCGAAGTACTCGTCGATATCTCTTTTATTAATGGTGATCTTACCGGTACCAGGTACCAGGTAAACACGTGCGATAGATTTTTTTCTTCTTCCTGTTCCGTAGAATTTTTCTGTAGCCAATGTTCTTTACCTCCCTCTTAGAATGTCAGTGCTTCCGGCTTCTGTGCCTGATGGTTGTGCTCCGGACCTGCGTATACAAAGAGCTTTTTGTACATCTCTCTGCCCAGCGGTCCCTTAGGAAGCATACCTTTCACTGCCAGCTCTACTACTTTTTCCGGTTTCTTAGCCATCATCTCACGCAGAGTGGTCTCTTTCAGTCCACCTACATAATCAGAATGATGATAGTAGATCTTCTGATCTAATTTCTTACCGGTTACTTTTACCTTCTCAGCATTTACGATGATTACATAATCACCGGTATCAATGTGGGGGGTGAAGGTAGGTTTATTTTTTCCTCTTAAAATCTTAGCAACTTCAGATGCAAGACGTCCAAGGGTAAGTCCTTCTGCATCAACTACATACCACTTTCTTTCAATCGTTGACGGACTAGCCATATAGGTTTTCATTGGTTTTCCTCCTTAAATCTTAATAGAACTTCGGCTCGGGCTGGCAGAGGCTTATTTCCGTCCTCCCGACATTTTTTATGGTAAAATGTTCTTACCGGGGCTTTGGCTGGAACATTTACATACTTGGTCACATTGAATTATTATAATATATATTGCCACTTGTGTCAACTGGTTTTTCCTTATTCACCGTAGGATTTTCACCGGATCTTTCCCTGTTCTTACACAGAGATAAACATAAAGCGCACCTCGGTGTCCGGGTGCATTGCTGCTATGGATACTCAATTTCCATAAGCATCAGTCCCTCCGGTCTGGCAGTTTCTCCTGCCAGTCCCCGATCCTTGGCCTCCAGGATTTTGGGGATCTCCTCCGGCTCCATCTGGCCGCTTCCTACACGAAGCAGCGTTCCCACAATGATCCGTACCATATTGTAGAGAAAACCGTTTCCCCGTATCCGCACCGTAATCCTATCTCCCTCTCGCATCACATCCAGTGCCTCGATGGTGCGGACCCGGTTCGGAACTTCCGGCCGGTTCGTGCAGAAGCTGGTAAAATCATGGGTGCCTACAAGGTAATTTCCCGCCTGCTGCATCCGTTTCTCATCCAAATCCCAGTAATAAAACAGAGAATATAACCGCTCACAGGGATTGGAAAACCGCCGGTTGCAAATACGATATTCATAAGTCTTTCTGGTTTCACAAAACCGGGGATGAAAATCCGGTTTTACCTCTTCAGAGCCCTGGATCCGGATATCGGAAGGCAGTCTGGTATTCATGGCATAGGAGATTTTTTCTGCCGGCATTCTGGCGTTGGTATCAAATACAGCCACATTTCCCATGGCATGAACGCCTGCATCCGTCCTGCTGGCTCCCATAACCTTAATTTCCTCCCCCAGAAGCTCTGAGAGATGACGATTTAGTTCTGCTTCAATGGTGTTTCCATTGGGCTGTACCTGCCAGCCGCAATAATTCGTTCCATCATAAGCCACCGTCAGTTTTACTCGCTTCATTTCCTCCAGCCTCACTTCCACAGAAGTCCGACCCAAGCTTCAATCGGCACATACCGGCTTACCAGAAACATAGCTGCCAGATACAGCAGCATCAATCCATAGGCGATCCGGTCTCTCTTTTTATACTCCAGAGGCCTCATTTTTGTCCTTCCCTCAGCACCGTGATATCCTCTGGCCTCCATTGCCATAGCCAGGTCATTGGCTCTTCGGAAAGCGGAAATGAACAGCGGAACCAGTAAAGGAACCATATTTTTTGCTTTTTGGATCAACCCGCCATTCTCAAAATCTGCTCCTCTGGCCATCTGGGCCTTCATAATCTTATCTGTCTCTTCCATTAAAATCGGGATAAACCGCAGGGCAATGGACATGATCATGGCAATCTCATGCACCGGAACGTGTATCTTATTTAAAAATCCCAATCCCTTTTCCAATCCATCTGTCAGATCATTGGGGGTGGTGGTAAGTGTCATAACAGAAGAGCCAATGATCAGATAGATCAAACGGACTGCCATGAATACCGCAACCCGAATTCCCTCCCAGGTAATCGTCAGCTTCCAGATCTGAACCACAGGGGTTCCCGGAGTCAAAAACAGATTAAACACTACCGTTATCATCATCAATACAAAGATTGTCTTTAAGCCTCTTACAATAAAAGAAAAAGGCACTTTTGATACTTTGATCACTGCAGCCAGCACCAAAGTTGCCAGCAGATAGCTGCTTACCGAATGGAAGGCAAACAATGATAGGATAAATACCAGTGTGCCTGCCAACTTTACCCGCGGGTCCAATTTATGTATCGGTGAATTTGCCGGATAATACTGGCCCAAGGTGATATCTCTTAACATAGCTTCATCCTCTTATCTGTGCAGGGATTTTAAAATCGCCTGCTTTGCTTCTTCAATGGTTGTAACGGAGGTGTCAATATTCCAGCCTATTTCCTTCAATTTCTGAGTTACATAGGTCACCTGGGGTGCTGCCAGCCCAACTGCCTCCAGTTCCTTATAATGGGCAAATACGGCTGCTGGAGCCTGATCAAAGAGCACCTCTCCCCGATTCATTACGATAATCCGCTCCACATAATTGGCTACATCCTCCATACTGTGGGAAACCAGTATAACCGTGATCTTCCGCTCCCGGTGCAGCTTGGCTACCTGATCCAGGATCTCATCTCTCCCTTTTGGATCCAGACCGGCTGTTGGCTCATCCAGGATCAAAACGTCCGGCTTCATAGCCAAAATACCTGCGATAGCCACCCTGCGTTTCTGGCCGCCAGAAAGCTCAAAGGGGGATTTTTTATAAAACTCATGGCCAAGCCCCACCTGATCCAGCGCTTCTCTGGCGCGCTCCTCCACCTCCTCCATGCTCAGTCCCAAATTTTTGGGGCCGAAACACACATCATGAAACACATCGATCTCAAAAAGCTGATGCTCCGGATACTGAAAAACCAGCCCAACCTTGCTGCGCAGATCTTTCATCTGATATCCTTCCCCATAAATAGATTCTCCATTATAGTAAATCGTTCCGGAAGTTCCTTTCAGCAATCCGTTCAGATGCTGGATCAGCGTGGATTTTCCTGAACCGGTATGGCCGATCAGGCCGATAAACTGACCATCCGGTATTTCCAGGTTAATATCCCTCAAAGCATACTTTTCAAAGGCGGTTCCTGTGCTGTAGGTGTAATTTAAATGCTCGATCTTAATTGCCATAGTTCTCACCTGCACCTTCCCTTTTCCCTGATCTTTTCGGACTTTTTTCTACTGTTTTCATTCTTTGTCCCGGCTCTGCATCCGTCGCTTTCCATTTCGTCTGGTCTGTTGTCTGTGCCTGCCCTCTCTGCCTTTGCGTTTCCCTGCACTTCTCCAGTGCTTCTGTCAGTTCCTCTATACTTAAAATGCCCTCCGGCAGATCCAGACCTTCCCTGCGAAGCTCATGGGCCAGCAGTGTTACCTGGGGTACATCCAGACGGTATGCCTTTAACTTATCCACCTGAGAAAAAATCTCCCGGGGAGTTCCCTGCATCACGATCTTCCCCTGATCCATTACAATCACCTTATCTGCATGGATCACCTCTTCCATATAGTGGGTGATCAGGATTACCGTCACTCGTTCCTGATGATTCAGATCTCGAACTGTCTGAATCACCTCTTTTCTTCCATTGGGATCCAACATGGCAGTGGGTTCATCCAAAACAATACATTTGGGCTGCATCGCCACCACCCCGGCTATCGCCACCCGCTGTTTCTGTCCGCCGGAAAGCTTATTGGGAGAATGAGAACGATACTCCCACATGCCTACTGCTTTCAGACTCTTTTCCACACGGCGCCAAATCTCCTCCTTGGGTATCCCCATATTCTCCGGTCCAAAGCCCACATCCTCATCTACAATAGTCCCGATAATCTGATTGTCCGGATTCTGAAACACCATGCCTGCCGTCTGGCGGATCTCCCAGAGCTTACTTTCATCTTTCGTATCCTTACCGTCCACATACAGGGTTCCTTCTGTAGGAAGCAGGATTGCATTAATATGCTTGGCCAAGGTAGATTTGCCGGAGCCATTATGCCCCAAAATCGCAATAAAATCTCCTGTCTGCACATCCAGATCCACACCGTCCACAGCCTTCATTTTGGACTCTACCTGACCGTTTTCATCTAATTTTACATATTCAAATTCCAATTTTTTTCCATTGATTATATTCATCTGGCCGCTTCTTTCTCCTGCCTGCTGCAGGCATATCTGACCTTTGCATCAAATTGAACAAAGGTCTGATGCACCCCGGTAATTCCCAGAGCCTTTTATGTCAATAACAAACCATTTTCTATGACACAGAGAAGCCGCCTGCATCCAGGCGGTATACCATCTGTCAGATTATATCAACTACACCCTTAAAAAGCAAGAGGAAGCGCTAAAAACCTATAGGATTTGTATTTCAATCCCCTGCGGTTTCTGCAGTTATCGCTCCCCCTGCTATGACTTGCCCCTTTGGAAAAAATATGGTATAAATAAATGGAAGCCTCCGTATCCTTTTCCGGGATCCCGGTGGTTTTAAAATGATTTACGGTTCTGCCGCAGCGTTCGCGGCAAAAGAAAGGAGAGTATTATGGCTCAGAATCCCATTGTTACCATTACAATGGAAAATGGTGACGTAATGAAATTAGAATTATATCCCGAGGTGGCCCCCATCTCTGTAAACAACTTTATCAGTCTGGTAAAAAAAGGCTTCTACAATGGGTTGATCTTCCACCGCGTAATCAACGGTTTTATGATCCAGGGCGGCTGCCCTGACGGAAACGGTATGGGCGGCCCCGGCTACTGCATCAAAGGAGAATTCGCCCAGAATGGTGTGTCCAACAATTTAAAACACACAGCAGGTGTGCTCTCCATGGCTCGGGCTATGGATCCTAACTCTGCTGGTTCTCAGTTCTTTATCATGCATAAAAATGCTCCTCATCTGGACGGTGCCTATGCGGCTTTCGGCAAGATTACAGAGGGTATGGATGTGGTAAACAAAATTGCTGAGGTAGATACCGATTACAACGATCGTCCCATGGAGGAACAGAAGATCAAATCTATGACTGTAGATACCTTTGGTGTAGATTATCCTGAACCGGAAAAACGCTGATTTTATTGCAGTTCTAAAACTGTCAGAGTGTATGAGGGAATGCCCATACACTCTGGCAGTTTTTATTTTAAATTATTGTTTTCCCAGAGAGGCTCCGAAACGTTTATCCGTAACAAAAGAGACTGCTGTAAAAAGCTTCAGCAATCCCGTTTTGAAGCTTTTTACAGCAGTCTCTTTTTTGTATCTCCTGTCCTACTCTCCTCCGTTATCCTGTTCCTCTATTCCCTTCTGTCCTATACTCCGCAGTTGTGTTCTGTTGCTTTATTCTCTATTACACGTTCTCAGGTTTCCAGCACGGTTTGACCAGCAACTGCAATCCACAGTTCTGTCCCTGGTTCCGAATGTTTTCGCCCGGAAAGATGAAACCCCAGCTTCTTTGCCAGCTCCTGAGAAGGGCCATTCTTCTTGCGGATCGCTGCATATACCTTTGAGATCTCCAGATCACAAAAAGCATATTCCAAAATTCGTCGGCACGCTTCCAGGGCAAAATGGTTTCTTCGATATTTTTTTCCGATCAGGTATCCGATCTCTACACAGCCTCCCGGAATTTCGTCCGTAACGGAAAAACCGCAGCGTCCCACAATTCTTCTGTGTTTCTTTTCCTCCACAGTCCAAAGCCCAAACCCGTAAAATTGATACATGCAGCGGATATACTCCAAAAATTTCTCCCGCTCTTCTTCCTCATTGCTTCCCATAGTTTCCATATAGTCCGAATTTCCCTCTTCTCTGGAAATACGGTACAACTCGTCAAAATCTATAGGAGCACTCTCCCGGATACAAAGATGCTCTGTTTCCGCAATCACTACAGGTAATCCCTGATGCCTTCTATAAATATTTGCAAAAAAGACAGCGTCCAGATTCAAAAAGGAGATCAGCACCAACTCTGCACCGGAAAAAAACTCTGTATTCCCCGGTTTTTGATAGCCTACACAGCAAATACCACCAGCCGAGAGCTTTTCTGCCACCTGGATACTGTCTGTCAGCACCACCTCCGGTTTAACAGGAAAATCCAATTTTGCTGCCCCGCGAACCCAAAATTCCCAACTTACCTGGTTTGCTTGGAAATCCTTCAGCATGGGCTTCACCCCTGGCATGGTCAGGAATTCTTCCTTCGTCATTCCAATCATCACAAACAAAACTCTCATTCTTTAAGCCCTCTTTTTGCTGCCTACTATAAAAGTTTCAAGGAACAAATAGCTAAGCACAGCCACCTTCAGGATCAGAAATACTCGTATTTCTTCTGATTACAAAACAGGAGGCTGCTGCAAAATCATTCTCATTTTTGCCGCAGCCTCCTGCTATCTACTCTCAGTTAAATTATACCAGCTCCAGAACTACTTCCATAGCTCCGTCACCACGACGCTGTCCGATCTTTACGATACGGGTGTAACCGCCGTTGCGGTCTGCATACTTCGGTGCGATCTCATCAAACAGCTTTGCAGGAAGATCTACCTGTTTGGTATTCTTCTTCTTTCCAGCTGCCTCTGCCGGAACCTCTTTTACCGGATAAAGAACCTTCAGCATCTGACGTCTTGCGTGCAGTCTGCTGGGCATATCCTTTTTAATCTCTTTCTGGACTTCATCGTATACGGTAACTTTCTTGCCGTCTACTACTTCCTTTACTCTCTTACCGTCTTTGTCCTTACGGGCAACCTTTGCGGTTACGGTAACAGTCTCGAAGTTGTCCTTCTCTTTTACTGCCATAGCAATCAGGCCTTCAGCAATCTTACGAACTTCTTTTGCTTTTGCCTCAGTGGTAACGATTTTTCCTCTGTAAAGCAGAGCAGTTACCTGGTTTCTAAGCAGAGCCTTTCTCTGGTCTGCAGTTCTGCTAAGTTTTCTATAACCTGCCATTCTTTCTTTTCCTCCATTCTGGAACATTCTGTCATACACTTCGGGCTTACTGACAGAGTGCGGTCTATGTCCATCGTGTGTTTATGTCAGGATTACGCCTCCCTTGAAATAAAGGGAAACCTTCGCAAACATCAGCAGTTTACGAAGCAGCATCCTATCTCGGATTATTCCTCGCTAGGGTTTAGCTGTAATCCTAACTCTTTCAGTTTTGCCAACACTTCCTCCAGGGATTTGCGGCCCAGATTGCGAACCTTCATCATATCCTCGGAAGTCTTGCTGCAAAGCTCTTCTACGGTATTGATGCCGGCTCTCTTCAGACAGTTGTAGGAACGGACGGACAATTCCAGCTCATCGATGTTCATCTCCATCACTTTTTCCTTCTCATTGTCTTCCTGCACACTCATCACCTCTACAGACTTGGCATTCTCGGACAAGTCTACAAACAGGCTTAAGTGAGCACTCAGAACCTTAGCTGCCAGGCTGACAGCCTCATCCGGGGCCAGCGTTCCATTGGTAAATACGTCCAGTGTCAGTTTATCGTAGTCTGTCACCTGACCGACACGGGTATCCTCCACAGTCATATTCACACGTTCTACCGGTGTATAGATAGCATCCACTGCAATCATACCGATAGGCATATCTTCCTTTTTGCCTTTGTCTGCACTGATGTAGCCTCTGCCTTTGGTAATGGTCAGCTCCATATACAACTTGCTGTCAGCTCCGCCATTTAAGGTGGCAATCACCTGATCCGGATTCATGATCTCAATATCCTGATCCACCTGAATATCTCCAGCAGTTACTACACCCTCGCCTTCAAACTCAATATAAGCGGTCTTCGGCTCATTCGTCTCACTGGAATTTTTAATAGACAGTGATTTGATATTCATAATAATCTCTGTGACGTCTTCCTTTACACCAGGAATAGAACTGAACTCATGCAGTACACCGTCGATCTTCACCTGACTTACAGCCGCCCCCGGCAGAGAAGAAAGCATGATTCTTCTCAGAGAATTTCCCAGGGTGGTACCGTAGCCTCGCTCTAACGGTTCTACCACAAATCTTCCGTATTTCTTGTCCTCAGACATCTCAGCAATTTCAATTTTAGGTTTGTTAAAATCGAACAATCTAGGCCCCTCCTTTTGGGTAATCTTATTTTTGAGGGTGACAAAAATTTATTATTTAGAATACAGCTCGACGATAAGCACTTCGTTTACTGGAACATCGATGGCATCTCTTGCCGGAAGCTCCTTCACAGTACCCTTCAGTGCCTCAGCATCAGCCTCCAGCCATTCGGGAACCAGTCTGCCGCCAGTTACTTCCAGGATATCTTTGTATCTCTGGGAAGCTTTACATTTCTCTTTGATCTCAACTACATCGCCAGCGCATACCTGGTAAGAAGGAATGTTCACCTGCTTGCCATTCACCAGCACATGCTTGTGGTCAACGATCTGACGTGCCTCTTTTCTGGTACGTGCAAAACCGAGACGGAAGATCACATTGTCCAGTCTGCACTCCAGCAGGGTCATCAGGTTCGGACCTGTCATGCCGGGCATCTTATCAGCTTTCTTGTAGTAGTTTCTGAAGGGTTTCTCCAGAACGCCGTAAATGAATTTTGCTTTCTGCTTTTCTCTCAGCTGCAGACCGTACTCACTTACTTTACGATTTGCACGCTTTAACTCTCTGTTGGATTTTTTATCAATTCCTAAATAGATCGGGTCAAGACCAAGGGATCTACATCTTTTAAGTACAGGAACTCTATTAACTGCCATTTCCTATAGCACCTCCTAATTAGACTCTTCTGCGTTTTGGTGGACGGCATCCGTTATGGGGTACCGGTGTTACGTCTCTGATGCTGACAACCTCCAGTCCGTTAGCAGAAAGCGCACGGATGGCAGCCTCTCTGCCTGAACCCGGTCCTTTTACGAATACATCAACCGTCTTTAAACCATGAATTAAAGCTGCTTTAGTAGCAGTTTCTGCAGCCATCTGTGCTGCATAAGGAGTAGATTTCCTTGAACCTCTAAATCCAAGACCGCCGGCACTTGCCCATGATAAAGCATTTCCCTGTGCATCTGTCAGAGTAACAATTGTATTGTTAAAAGATGACTGGATATGTGCCTGTCCCCGTTCAACGTTTTTCTTGACACGTTTTTTTGTCACTTTTTTCGCAACTTTCTTCGCCATTTTAAACTAACCTACTTTCTCAATTTTCTTCATTAACCTACCAGTTATTATTTCTTCTTGTTTGCCACTGTTCTCTTGGGTCCCTTACGGGTTCTGGCATTCGTCTTGGTCTTCTGGCCGCGAACCGGAAGTCCTTTTCTGTGACGGATACCTCTGTAGCATCCAATCTCCTGAAGTCTCTTGATATTCATAGCGATGTCACGGCGAAGGTCACCCTCTACCAGAAGGCCCATCTCCTCGATGACCGCACGGATTCTTTCAACTTCTTCATCTGTCAAATCTCTGACACGAGTATCAGGATTTACATTCGCTGCTGCCAGGATCTTGTTTGAACTTGTTCTACCGATACCGTAGATGTAGGTCAAGCCGATCTCTGCACGTTTTTCTCTTGGTAAGTCTACACCAGCAATACGAGCCATGTAATTTTCCTCCATTTTCTTTGGGCACCTTCTCTTCGGCACCCGTTTATTGTTTCTAATTGGGGTGTACATAGACACCCAGCTGCTTTACGCAGCCTTTCCAGCACATTAAGCTATGAACCTGCGGTTCTTGCAAAGCATGCATATTCTGCACCTGTAGCGGATTTGATGCAAAATCGTGTACTGCCAATCCTGTGTTGGTATTAAAAGCAATATCGCAACGAAATAATCCCTCTATATCAATAAGAAGCCTGAGTATCACTCAATCCGCACCCGCCGCAAATGCCGCGAAGTGTGTCATCTGCTTTTAAGCAAACGCATATCTATATTAATACTTACAGTAATTTATTCCATCGTATATTGTAAACAGCCGCCGTCCCTACACCGCATCACGGCCAGACGTTCTGCTGTTGCCGCCACTTTTTGTTTTGATCAACCCTGTCTCTGTTTGTGCTTGGGGTTCTCGCAGATAATTCTGATACTACCCTTTCTCTTAATAACTTTGCACTTTTCACAGATGGGTTTCACTGATGATCTAACCTTCATGGTTAATCCTCCTTTCACCTTTGTTTCTGTATTTTGGGCACAATAAGACACACTGTCCCCTGCTCACAAAAGTACAGATACGATTATAATACGTTCCCGAACAAATTGCAAGCAAAATTTTACACTAAAACAAAAATATTCCCTTCATTCCTGTTCAAAGGCATCCCTGTGCAGTTTGAAAAATTCATAGAAAGCCTGCACGCTCTTAAGCTTCGTCCAGGGCTTTACATCCACCGGATTTTCGTCTAAATCATAAATTCTTGCCCCCTTCATGGCCAGCAGAAAGGGAGAATGGGTAGCGATCACAAACTGGCAGCCGGAAAAACGGGCGGAATGCTCCCGCATCCTGTCAATCCCCTGATTCATCATCCTGAGATTCATCATAAAATCAAACACATCATCACTGGTAATCATCCTGCTGTTCCCGGGAATAGGTCCATTCAGTTCATAGGTACACCGTCTGGTATAGTCTTCAAAAAAATAGCTCCGATTATACAGGGTCTCTCTGGAAAGCCCCAGCTTCTCTCCTATTACATTCAATGCAGTCGTCTTTCCCGAGCCGCTTCCTCCATATAAAATAGTCACAGGCTCTAATTCCAGGCTTGTCAGCCCATGGGCCGACAAGATGCCAAATGGATAGCAGGTATCATAACAGGTTCGTTTCAGGGAAAAGAAAAAGGTATATTCCTCCTCCTTGTCCGGAAAATGAAACTGTGACAAATATATTTTTGCTCCCATACCTCTTCCTCCAAATCACACTTTGCTTATTTTTCTGGGTTTTACCAGCATTTGCAGATACCTTCTCCTGTAGCCTGGATCTGTCAAAATCACCCTCCAGCTTCGGGCTGTTTTTCCATTTTTCATTTTCACATTGACCTGCATCTCCAAACTCACTATACTGAGATTAACATCCGTGTTTCGCTTACAAAAAGCCGGACTTGCTGCTAAAAATCACATTCATGAATGCAGTATATCCACACAGAAACACATAAGAAAAGGAGAAGGTTATGGAATATCTATTAGAAAACGAACAGCTGCGTCTGACGGTATCCTCTCTTGGTGCAGAGCCCATCAGCGTTATTGCCAAAAACAGCGGCGAGGAATGTATCTGGAGCGGAGATCCCGCCATCTGGGGCCGTCATGCCCCCATCCTCTTTCCCTATACCGGAAAGCTTCCCGGCGGTCATCTGGAAGTAAATGGAGTCTCCTATCCCGGAGGCCAGCATGGCTTTGCCAGAGATCTGGAACATCAGCTTGTCTCTCTGGATGAGAGCCGGATGATTCTGGAATTGGCTTCCAGCAAGACAACCCGAAAGAAGTTCCCCTTTGAATTTGTTCTTCGCTCCACCTTCACACTGGAGGGCAATACGATCCACCATATGCTCACTGTGGAAAATCCGGGCGAAGGCCCCCTGCAGTTTGGTCTTGGCTTTCATCCCGGCTTCACCTGTCCCTTTGACAAAGCCCACGATACAGAGGATTATGAATTCCGCTTTGACCAGATGGAAAGCCCCATCGCCCTGGATGCAAGACCCAACGGTCTTCTCTCCGGAAAATGCTATTACATGGGAACCAATCTGAAGTCCATCCCTCTCACTGACCGCCTGTTTGACAATGACAGCTACTGTATGACCAATTTAAAAAGCAGCACTCTTGGAATCTATGAGAAAGGAACCGGCCGCAGCGTTGTCTGCAAAATCGCAGGTTTCCCCTACACCCTGATCTGGAGCCAGCTCACTGAGAAGATCCATTTTGTGTGCATTGAACCCTGGATGAGCCTGCCGGGCGTGGAGAACGGCTCCAGCAAGTGGGAGGATCAGGCTGCTGCTGCCCGTCTGATGCCTGGGGAACAGTTCTCCGCCACCCTCTCTATGACCTTTGATCGCTGAGAAACCCCACAGCCCATTCAGCGTGTTTTGCCGACTGATCAAACAAGCACTTTTTTAAGCTGAACTCCGCTAAACCATTATCCCGGAGGCGCAGCTGCGCCTCCGCATTCCCTGCTGTGAAAAAAGGCATTTTTACAGCTCCAGATCCAGTATCCGTTTATAAACGCAACCATACCAGAGAGGAAAATCCCTATGAAAAAACTGATCGTACTTGGCACTGGAAACGCCCAGGCAATCCACTGCTACAATACCTGCTTTGCCCTGAAGGAGGGGGAGGAATATTTTCTCACCGATGCGGGAGGGGGCAATGGCATTCTTGCTATTTTAGACCAAAAACACATTTCTCTGGAACAGATCCACCATCTGTTTGTCACTCATGCCCACAATGATCACATTCTGGGGGTGGTGTGGCTGGTGCGGATGATCGGCACCAGCATGAACAAAGGATCCTATCAGGGAGACTTCACCATTTACTGCCACCGGGAGCTGGTGGAGACCATCAAGACGCTGTGCCGCCTTACGGTGGGAGAAAAATTCTGCCGCCATTTTGATCAGCGGATCCTCTTTCATATCCTGGAGGACGGTGAAGACTGCCAAATTCTGGGGGATACCTTCACCTTCTTTGACATCCGCTCCACCAAAGCCAAACAGTTTGGGTTTTCCCTCTCTGCAAAAGAGATGGGAACTCTGGTCTTTCCGGGAGACGAACCCTGCCAGGAGCACCTGTTTCCTTATCTGGAGGGAGCCCAGTGGCTTCTTCACGAAGCTTTTTGTCTCTACAGCCAGAGAGAACGCTTCAAGCCCTATGAAAAGCATCACAGTACCGTAAAGGATGTATGCCAGCTGGGCGAGCGGTTTCAGATCCCCAATCTGCTTCTCTGGCACACAGAGGATAAAAATCTGGCCCGCCGCAAAGAGCTGTACCTTGCGGAAGGCCGGGAATACTATCATGGAAATCTTTTTGTGCCGGAGGACGGCGAAGAGTATACGCTGATCAAAAAATTGTAACCGTCCAGCCCTCACAGTGCGAATCGGATGCTTTACCGCATTTCCTTTTATAGGGTTTCCTTCCTGTAAAAGAAAAATGCTCCCAGGTTTCCACCGCATCCAACCAAAAATGGCACCAATGGCTCAGGCACTTTCGCTATCGCAGCTAAAATGTCTGGGCTTTCCACTGCTGAATGCTCTCCCCTATGTAATCGTTCCACACTTCATAGGTTTTGCACTGAAAGCTTCCCTCCAGGATCACCTCCAACAGCTGATACAGCTGATCGATCTTCCAATTCTTCTTATAAATATGGCCGATCACCACCATATACTGGCTGATGGTCATGGGCACCACAGGAACAGGCCGCCCCATCCAGCTCTCGCGGCTCAAAAGGAAAAACTGCCACAGCGTTCTCACGTTAATGCTGGAGGAGAGAAACAGTCCCAGCACCCGTTTTTTCTCATACTGCCGGATAAACCGCATCACATGCTCCACCACACTGGAGGCCTCATGCTCCCACTGACGCACTCCTGTCATCAGAGATACTTCCGGGATAATAATATATCCGTTTTTATACAGCTCCATATCCGGAGTATTCCCCACCCCGGGAGCAAAACTCCTGGGTGTCAGGTCATCCTCGATCTTAAAATTTCTTTTTACAATCTGATCCCCCTCCACTGCGATCAGGGATTTCCAGGTATTCACTTCCAGCCACAGAGCACTCATATCATCATTTGCCAGAATATCCTTAAATTTCTCCATAATAGCCGCCCGCTCCTCACCGGTTTTGGACTGCACCCGGATAAAATACTCTTCATTATGGCTTGTAATGGCATTGCTTATGGTATGTTCCAGCTCTTTTAAATCTTCATTATCTGAAGTGCTTTTTACCTGCTCCAAAAGTCTTTTAATTTCTTCCGGAGAGATCGGCGCCTGCTGCTCATATTCCCTGGATGTTGTCTGCAGTTTTTTCAGCAAAAGCTCTGCCTTATTTTCAATGATCGCGCTGCGCTCTTCTGCATTTTCCCAGGGGAGAGTCACATTGTGGCTGCTGCCGTACCAGGCCATGTATGCATCCAGGGAATTGAGCTCTTCCGGCCAGAAAAATTTATACTTTTTCCTCAGCATCTCCACCTTCAGCCTGGAGTGCTCTGCTACACGGATCTTCGTGGCAATGCTGCGCCCAGATGCTGAAAAAAGTCCCGTATAGATCAGAGTTCTGGACAGCCCCTCCGCATAATCATAGAAACTGGCCGCCTGATTGGGCAGCTTGTCTCCCCCGTAATAGCGCAGAAACACACTGCTAAACAGATCTTCCACTTCCCTGCGGCTGTTTTTATTCTTTAAAGCTGCATACCCCTCTTTAAAAGCTCCTATAGCATCCAGCGCCGCTGGAAATTCGGAGGTGTCCTCACACCCAAAAAGCAGCGCCAGCTCACTGCGGTTTAAGCTTTCAAAACGGTCAAAAGCTTCCAAAATGAGCTGAAAAGGAAACACATATCTTCCCAGCTTCATTCGGCTGCTCTCATAGGTATAATTCGGCAGGCGCATTTTCAAAAGCTGCTTCAGATAATCCTCCTGATCAAAGGTTCCGTTTACGATCTTGCTTCCCACCTCATTAACCCGAATCAGTCCCTTTTTATCCACATAGCCAAATCCCAGAAATTCAAAAGTGGTCTTATCGTTACGTCCGTTGCTCTCTGTCTCCTTAATATCCTGCTGACCTTCCAGATAATCCTGATAGGAAATGGTGGAGAGCCAGGGATCCTCTTCTCCATGAGCGGAATAAATATAAGCCCTCCGTACCGGATGAATGGAATTTCCATCCTTCCTGCTCACCCGGCCGTTCTCCTGATTCCAATTCTGTCCCTCCAGGGCAGCAAAGCAGGGAAACCACTCCACTGTCTTGATAATGCTTCTGGGTTTTGTTCTCCAGCCCCAGCTCATTCTGCTCCCTCCTTTTCCTTCCGTATGGATACACTATTTTGCTTTCATAGTAACATATCTTCCCCCTTCTGAACAGTCAAATTTCCCCACCCGGTAAGGAGCGCATTCCCCCCTTCGCTTTGCTGTTGACAGAGCTTTAAAGCTATCCTATAATGTGTTTTAATATCAAAGAAAGGAAAAACGTCTGCGAAATCTTCCGGTTTTTTATCGGTTCGCAAACGCTGCTTTTACATAATGGACGAGAGCGACGGCGCTGACCCTGAAAAATATGATACGTTTGTCTGCACAACACAAACTGCTGACCGCACATCAGTTATGGATGGGCGACTGGTGTTTTGTGCTTTTTTATTTCACAGGAATTCCTTCCCATGAAACAAAACACTCCACTGAACCGCACTGCGGCAGATCGGAAAGCTGTCACTGAAGCGTCCTGACACAGGCGAAGAAGCCTGCGAGCTGACTCCCTTTTTATTTTCAAAAAAGCCCCTTTCTTTTCACTATTTTTTCACAGAAAGAAGGATTATTATGGAAACATCTATTGGATTACTATTGCTGCTGCAAGCGGTGCTGATTGCATTGAATGCTGTTTTTGCCAGTGCAGAAATTGCAGTCCTGTCTATCAATGAGACAAAGTTGGAGCACATGGCTTCAGAAGGGAATCAAAAGGCCAAACGCCTGTTTCGCCTTACCAGAGAGCCGGCAAAATTCTTAGCTACCATCCAGGTAGCCATCACCTTATCCGGCTTTCTTGGAAGCGCTTTTGCCGCAGAAAACTTCTCTGATCCTCTGGTGGACTGGGTGCTTTCCCTTGGCGTTGCTATTCCAAGAGCGACCCTGGATACCATTTCCGTAGTACTGATCACTCTGATCCTTTCCTACTTCACCCTGGTATTCGGCGAACTGGTACCCAAGCGGGTGGCTATGAAAAAATCCGAACAGCTGGCCATGGGAATCTCCGGTCTGGTAAGCGGAATCTCCGTATTATTTAAACCGATTGTCTGGTTTCTCTCAGCTTCCACCAACCTGGTGCTGCAGCTCCTTGGCATTGATCCCAACGAGGAGGAAGACTCCGTGAGTGAGGAAGATATCCGACTTCTGGTGGATGCAGGAAGTGAAAAAGGGGCCATTGCTCATCAGGAAAAGGAATTTATTCAGAATGTTTTTGAGTTTAATGATATTACTGCCGGTGATATTGCAACACACCGCACAGATGTGATCTTTCTTTGGATGGAGGATTCCGATGAGATATGGGAAAAAACCATCTTCGAAAGCCGTCACTCTCTTTTTCCTGTATGTCAGGGGTCACCGGACCACATTACCGGGATCTTAAATGCCAAGGATTATTTCCGTCTGGAAAGAAAAACGCGCTTCGCCGTGCTTGCTTCCGCCCTAAAACCCGCCTATTTTGTACTCGAAACGATGAAAGCAGACGTACTATTCCGCAATATGAAAAAGAAACGCAGCTCTATGGCCGTTGTGCTGGATGAATATGGCGGAATGACCGGAATCATCACTATGAATGACTTGCTGGAAGAGTTAGTAGGAGATCTGGGAGAAGACACGCTGGAAGAAGAAGCTCTTGAGCCCCACCTGGAACAGCTGGATGATCACACCTGGCGCATTATCGGGAATGTGGAGTTGGAAGAGCTGGAAAAGAACCTTATGGTAGACTTTGAGCTGGACGAGGTGGATACCTTCACCGGCATGGTGTTTGATCAGCTGGGAGTGATCCCGGATGACGGTGAACAAAACATTGAACTGGAGTTCAAGGGGGTAAAGATTCTGGTCAATCGCATTCAGGATCATCAGATCACGCTTGCTCAAATCACCCTCTAAATCCGGTTTTTGCGGAACAATCCGTCTTTCCGGAAGGAAACAGAATCCTTTGCTGTAAAACGATCTGTTCCCTCCGTAAGGCAGACTCCCTCCCCCCTCTGTAGAAAAAGGCCGAAGAACAGCATTTTCATGAAGCTGCTCTCCGGCCTTATCATTTTCTGTTTTATTTATCTCTCCAGATGATGCGTCCTTTGGACAGATCATAGGGTGACAGTTCAATGGTCACCTTATCTCCCGGGAGAATACGGATAAAATTCATGCGGAGCTTTCCGCTGATGTGAGCCAGCACCACATGCTTATTTTCCAGTTCTACCTTAAACATTGCATTGGGAAGCTTTTCCAGCACTGTGCCTTCTACTTCAATAACGTCTGCCTTTGACATGTATGAACCTCCTTATTCTACAGTTTCCACTGCTACATTTGTTCCTGCGCTGCAGGGTTGCTATCCTGTCAGCTTGCTGCAGGATCTTTCATTTCTCCGGCATATGCTGCCAGTATTCTGCGGACATCTCCATCGTTTTCTATCTGTGCCATCTCGGTCAAAAGATCCTCCGGCAGATGTTTGATCAGCTGCAGATGCTTCTGATTTTTCCATTTGGGTTTTTCCAAAAGCCGCAATCTGCCATCCGCCACATAACAACCGTTTGTTTCCTCCGCCAGCACTACATATCGTTTTCCCTTATCATGTCCTGCAAGAGAAACGGCCAGCATACGGGCATGAAATTGTTCCATAGAATCCTCCTGTTTGACTTACAAATGGCTCATCGTCAGAATCTCCGGTTCCCCATCAGTGATCAGCACCGTATTCTCATAGTGTGCTGACAGCTTACCATCAGCAGTCACCACCGTCCAGTCATCGTCCAGCCACTCTACTTCCCAGGTTCCCGCATTGATCATAGGCTCGATCGCCAGGGTCATTCCCGGTACCAGTCGGATGCCTCTCCGCTTCTGAGCAAAGTTGGGAATCTGAGGATCCTCGTGAAGCGCTGTACCAATCCCATGGCCAACCAGATCCCTTACTACTCCGTAGCCAAAAGACTCTGCATAAGCGCCGATGGCAGCGGAAATCTCGTGGAGATGCTCCCCGGATCTGGCAAATTCAATCCCCTTAAAAAAGCTCTCTCTGGTCACATCGATCAGCTTCTGTGCCTCCGGACTGATTTTTCCCACACCATGAGTTCTGGCTGCATCCGAATGAAAACCTTTGTAGATCAGGCCGGCATCCAGGCTCACAATATCCCCTTCCTGCAGGATATGATCCTTTCTGGGAATACCATGCACCACTTCATCATTCACAGACACACAGATAGAAGCCGGGTATCCGTTGTAATGAAGAAAATTGGGGACACATCCCAGCTTTCTGATCAGCCGTTCTCCCTCTCTGTCAATGTCCAGAGTAGAGATACCCGGGCGTACAAACTGTCCCAGTTCATCATGAACGATCTCCAGAAGGCGTCCTGCCTCTCTCATCAGTTCAATTTCCCTTGCAGACTTTACTGTTACTGACATAGCACTATACTCCCAAAATATCCACGATCGCTGCGAATACATCCTTCATATCCACAGTTCCGTCAATCACTTTCAGAACTCCTGCCTCTTTATAGTAATCAATCAGGGGCTGAGTCTGCTCATGGTAAACCGTCAAGCGCTTCTGTACCGTCTCCGGCTTATCATCATCTCTTAAAATCAAAGTTTCTCCGCATGCGTCACACACATTCTCCGTCTTAGGCGGATTGTATGTTACATGATAGGTAGCTCCGCAGCCTGTGCAGGCCCGTCTGCCTCCCATGCGGTTTACAATATTTTCATCCGGTACTTCCACATCGATCGCATAGTCGATCGAAGTGTTTCTCTTTTCCAGGGCAGCAGTCAATGCCTTTGCCTGGGGAATGGTTCTCGGAAATCCATCCAGAATATAACCCTTTTTGCAGTCATCCTGATTAATGCGGTCTACCACAAGATCACAGGTCAGCTCATCAGGCACCAGCAGGCCCTGATCCATGTATGCCTTTGCCTTCGTACCCAGTTCCGTACCATTCTTGATGTTTGAGCGGAAAATATCGCCAGTAGAAATATGCGGGATAGAATACTTTTCTGCAATCATTTTCGCCTGAGTCCCTTTTCCTGCCCCAGGTGCACCAAGCATAATAATCTTCATTTTATCTGCCTCTCTTCGTAAACACCGCAGTCTGCGGCCAAATAGTAACATCTCACCCGCCAGTTAAGACGGGTGAGAATGAAATCTTTATTCGCTGAGGAATCCTTTGTAATTGCGAACCAGCATCTGTGATTCGATCTGTTTCATAGTTTCCAGAACTACACCTACGATAATGATGATGGAAGTTCCACCAAAGGAAACGTAGGCCCCGAACACTCCGTTAAAGAAGATAGGGATCAGAACTACAATGGTAAGTCCTGCCGCACCAATGAATACGATGTAGCCCAGAATCTTATTCAGGAAATCCGTGGTAGGCTTTCCGGGACGAATGCCGGGAATAAATCCACCCTGCTTCTTCATATTGTCTGCCACTTCAATGGGATTAAAAGTGATCGAAGTGTAGAAATATGCGAAGAAAATGATCAGCACAACATACAGGATCAGACCAACAGAGTAGATAGGCTCCTGGAAGTTAAACCAGTTGTTCTGATTCAGCATTCCAAGGATGGTAGCTCCCACGCCATCTCCAGCTCCTCCGCCTGTAAAGGATACGATCATCTGGGGAATGGACATTAATGAGCCCGCAAAAATAACCGGGATCACACCTGCGGTATTTACCTTCAGAGGAATGTGGGTAGACTGTCCGCCTACCAGCTTTCTGCCCTGCATCTTCTTTGCGTACTGCACCGGAATTTTCCGCACTGCACTGTTTAACACAATTACCAGAATAATTGTCACTACAATGACTGCCAGAATAATAATGGCTGCCAAAGCACCTTTTGCCAGGGTTTTCCCTTTAACAAAGGTATTGAACAGAGTGGAAATATCCTGGGGAACACGGGAAAGAATGTTGATCATCAGGACTATGGAAATACCATTCCCGACGCCGCGCTCCGTAATCCGCTCGCCGACCCACATCAAAAATGCAGAACCGGCCGTAAGTGCTACTACTACCGTCAAACCGCTCAGGAAATTCACGTTCTCCAGCAAGCCGGATTTGCCAAAACCAATGGTCATTGCAATACTCTCAAAGAGAGCCAGACCAACCGTCACATAACGGGTAATGGTCCGGATTTTCTTTCTTCCATCTTCGCCGTCTCTCTGCATCTCCTCCAGTTTGGGGATAGCGATGGTCAACAGCTGCATAATGATGGATGAGGTAATGTAGGGCGTAATGTTCAACGCAAAGATGGACATTCTCTCAAAAGATCCGCCGGTGAAGGCAGAGAAGAAATTGAAAGCTCCATTGGCCTGCTGACTGGCAAACCAGTTGCTGAAAAACTCTCTGTTTACACCGGGAACCGGAAGCTGAGAACCAAACCGAATTACCACCAGCATTAAAAAGGTGAAAAAAAGTTTGTTTCTGATATCCTTGATTTTAAAAGCATCCCGAAGTGTCTTAAACATTAGATCACCTCAGCTTTTCCACCAAGTTCTTCTATCTTAGCTTTTGCACTTTCGCTGTAGGCATTAACCTTCACGTTCAGCTTCTTGGTTAATTCACCATTGCCCAGGATCTTAACGCCGTCTTTTGCGTCTCTGATGATCCCTTTTTCCAGAAGAGACTCTACAGTTACTTCTGCATCGTTATCAAATACTTCCAAAGCGCTCAGGTTGATAGCTTCGATCTCCAGACGGTTTCTGTTCTTGAAGCCTCTCTTAGGAAGTCTTCTGTATAACGGCATCTGGCCACCCTCAAAACCAATTCTGGGTGCTCCGGAACGTGCTTTCTGACCTTTATGTCCCTTACCGGCAGTCTTGCCGTTTCCTGAACCGTGTCCGCGTCCTCTTCTGAAATTATCACTCTGCACTGAACCAGCTGCTGGGCTTAAGTTTGATAAATCCATGATGACACCTCCTTATCTGTATAATTAAACTTCTTCTACTTTTACTAAATGCTTTACCTGAGCAACCATGCCTCTCATAGCATCGTTGTTAGGCACTTCAACAGTCTTATTCAATTTTCTAAGACCTAAAGCCTTAACAGTTGCACGATGCTTCGGGATTGCTCCGATCGTTGACTTTACTAATGTGATTTTTAACTTATCTGCCATTTTCCAATTCCTCCTTAGCCCAGAATCTCTTCAACAGATTTGCCGCGAAGTCTTGCAACTTCCTCAGGGCTCTTTAACTGTTTCAGAGCTTCCATGGTAGCCAGAACCACGTTCTGCTTATTGTTGGAGCCCAGGGATTTGGTACGGATATTTTTGATACCAGCCATATCCAGTATGTTACGAACCGGACCACCGGCGATTACACCGGTACCTTCGGGAGCTCTCTTCAGCAGTACGGAAGCGCCGCCGAATTTACCCACGAAATCATGGGGAACACTGGCATTCTCATCCATTGCTACTGTGATAAGTTTCTTCATAGCGTCCTCTTTACCCTTACGAATTGCCTCCGGAATCTCGGTTGCTTTTCCAAGGCCGGCACCAACATGGCCGTTTCCGTCACCTACTACCACCAGAGCGGTGAAACGCATGTTACGTCCGCCCTTTACGGTCTTAGATACACGCTTGATCGCTACTACTTTGTCATTTAATTCAAACTGACTCGGATCAATGATCTCATGTCTCATGTGTCTTTTCCTTCCTTTCCTAGAATTCCAGGCCAGCTTCTCTGGCTGCATCTGCTAAAGCTTTTACTTTACCCTGATAGATAAAGCCGCCGCGGTCAAAGACAACAGTTGTAATTCCTTTTTCCAAAGCTTTCTTAGCGATTACGGTTCCCAAATGTGCTGCTGCTGCAACATTGTTGGTCTTTTCCAGGTCTGCGTTTACATCCTTCTGGAGGGTGCTGGCAGATACCAGGGTGTTTCCAACGGTGTCATCAATAATCTGCGCATACATATGATTATTGCTTCTGAACACAGCCAGACGCGGTCTTTCGGCTGTACCGCTGAAACGGTTGCGAATTTTTCTATGTTTATTTTCACGAATTTTCGTTCTTGATTCTTTGCTAACCATTTTCACACTCTCCTTACTTATTTTTTACCAGTCTTACCAACTTTACGGCGGATAACCTCAGTATCATACTTGATACCCTTGCCCTTGTAGGGTTCCGGTTTTCTCTTCTCTCTGATCTCCGCTGCATACTGGCCGACTTTCTCTTTGCTGATACCGGAAACGATGATCTTGTTTCCGTCAACCTTGGTCTCGATGCCTTCCGGATCTTCCATCTCTACCGGATGAGAATAACCCAGAGTCAGAGTCAGCTTCTTGCCGCTCTTTGCTGCTCTGTAGCCAACGCCGTTTACTTCCAGTGTCTTAGTGTAGCCTTCGCTGACACCTACCACCATGTTGTGGATCAGAGTTCTGGTTAAGCCATGAAGAGCTTTCATTCTCTTTAAGTCATTGGGTCTGGAAACAACCACCTGACCATCTTCCATTTTAATTTCCATCTCCACGGGAAGCTCTCTTACCAGAGTACCCTTGGAGCCTTTAACGGTAACCTTGTTACCCTCTGCAATCTCAACAGTAACACCTGCTGGAATTGCAACCGGCATTCTTCCAATACGTGACATGCCTAATTCCTCCTTACTTAGATTTTCGGAAAAGCGCTCTCTGCTTTTCTGTTTTCAGTATGCTATTCTGTTCAGCCATGCACAGAGATCAGAAAGTCGGCCAGAGCAAGCCTGCTTGCGTAGGACGATTTTCAGATATCTGTATGTGGCGTTCAGCTGCAGCGAAATCGCGCTGCACGGCTAAAGTTTTGCAAAATTACCAAACAAATGCCAGTACTTCTCCGCCAACGTTCAGTTTTCTTGCCTGCTTGTCAGTGATCACGCCCTGGTTTGTGGAGATAATAGCCACACCCAGTCCGCCAAGCACTCTGGGCATATCATCTTTACCGGCATAAACACGAAGACCGGGTTTGGAGATTCTCTTCAGACCGCTGATGATCTTTTCGTTTTTGTCTTTGCCATATTTCAGAGTGATGTGGATGGTCTTGAATACGCCATCTTCGATCAGATCGTATTTCTCGATATAACCCTCATCCAGAAGAATGTTTGCAATCGCAATCTTCATCTTGGAAGCCGGTACATCTACAGTGTCGTGTTTTGCAGTGTTTGCATTACGGATTCTGGTAAGCATATCTGCAATAGGATCGTTCATTGCCATGTTAGTATCCTCCTTTAAAGACTTGACATGTTCTTATATATTTAAAATTAATTACTTCGCCTGACGGCTTGCACTCATTAAGTGCTTCCGGTCACCAGCTTGCTTTCTTTACTCCGGGGATCTGGCCCTTGTAAGCCAGTTCACGGAAGCAAATTCTGCAGATACCGTATTTTCTCAATACAGAATGCGGACGTCCGCAGATGCTGCAACGGGTATATGCTCTGGTAGAAAACTTCGGAGCACGCTGCTGTTTAATTTTCATTGCTGTCTTAGCCATGAAATTTCCCTCCTAATTATCTCTGAAACGGCATATTGAATAATCTCAACAGTTCACGGGCTTCTTCATCGGTCTTAGCGGTAGTAACGAAGATTACGTCCATACCTCTTACCTTGTCAACTTTATCGTACTCGATCTCCGGGAAGATCAGCTGCTCTTTGATTCCAAGAGCATAGTTACCTCTTCCGTCAAATGCGTTGGGGTTAACACCTCTGAAGTCACGAACTCGGGGCAGAGCCAGATTGATGAGACGGTCAACGAACTCATACATCTTCTCACCACGAAGAGTGGTTTTGCAGCCGATAGCCATTCCCTCACGGATCTTGAAGTTAGCTACGGAATTTTTAGCCTTGGTCAGAACTGCCTTCTGTCCGGTAATGGTTTCCATATCCTTCACAGCAGACTCCAGAACCTTAGCGTTTTCCTTTGCTTCACCAACACCCATGTTGACTACTACTTTGTCCAGCTTCGGAACTTCCATGATATTTTTATATCCGAATTTCTTAATCATAGCATCTACGATTTCATTCTGATAAATTTCTTTTAATCTACTCAACTTGTGCGACCTCCTCTCTCAATTAATCGATGACTTCGCCAGTAGCCTTAGCTACACGAACCTTTTTATCTCCATCCATCTTAAAGCCAACTCTGGTAGCTTTTCCTTTATGAAGATACATTACGTTAGAAACGTCAATGTAGGACTCTTTGTTTACAATGCCGCCCTGCTGATTTGCAGCGGAGGGTTTGGTGTGCTTGGTCACCATTCCGATGCCCTCAACCAGAACCTTGCCGTTCTTCACAGCCAGAACTTTGCCTTCTTTGTCTTTATCTTTACCTGCAATAACCTTTACGGTATCGCCAGTTTTGATCTTCATCATGATTTCGGCCCTCCTATAATACTTCCGGAGCTAAAGAAACGATTTTCATGAATTTCTTATCACGAAGCTCTCTTGCTACCGGTCCAAAAATACGGGTTCCTCTGGGGTTCAAATCATCTTTGATGATAACAGCAGCATTTTCGTCAAATTTGATGTAAGAACCATCTTTACGACGAACGCCCTTTACTGTACGAACTACTACAGCCTTTACAACATCGCCTTTTTTAACAACACCGCCTGGTGTTGCATCTTTAACAGAAGCAACAATGATATCACCAATGTTTGCATATCTTCTAGTAGAACCGCCCATAACTCTGATGCAAAGCAGCTCCTTCGCGCCAGTGTTATCAGCAACTTTCAGTCTAGTTTCCTGTTGTACCATGCTGATATACCTCCTAATATACTATTTCACTTTTTCAACAATCTCAACAAGTCTCCATCTCTTATCTTTGGACAGCGGTCTTGTCTCCATTACCTTAACGGTATCACCGATGCTGCATTCGTTCATCTCATCATGAGCTTTCAGCTTGTAGGTTCTTTTTACGATCTTCTTGTAAAGAGGATGCTTTACGTGATCTTCTACTGCAACAACGATGGTCTTATCCATTTTATTACTAACAACCTTACCTGTACGGGTTTTTCTAAGATTTCTTTCCACGGAAATTCTCCTTTCTCTCAATTTGAGCACTTAGGCAGATCCATCTTACTGTGCAGCGTTTGCCTTCTCAGTAATCACGGTCTGGATTCTAGCAATGTTTTTGCGAACCTCTTTGATACGGCTGGTGTTGTCCAGCTGATTGGTCGCATTCTGGAATCTCAAATTGAAAAGTTCCTTTTTAGCAGCTACTAATTCTTCATTTAATTCTGCAGCTGATTTCGCCTTTAAATCTTCTACATACTTATTAATTTTCACTGTTATCACCGCCTTCTAAGTCTGCGCGAGAAACGATCTTGCATTTACAGGGTAACTTATGCATAGCAAGACGCAATGCTTCGCGGGCTACATCTTCGGGGACACCTGCAAGCTCAAACATAACACGGCCGGGTTTCACTACTGCTACCCAGTACTCCAGTGTTCCTTTACCGGAACCCATACGTGTCTCAGCCGGTTTTGCAGTTACCGGCTTATCCGGGAAAATCTTGATCCAAACTTTACCGCCACGCTTAATGTAACGGGTCATGGCAATACGGGCTGCCTCGATCTGATTGGATTTAATCCAGCAGGGTTCTGCTGCTACAAGACCGTACTCACCGTAGCTGATGGTATTACCTCTTAAAGCCTTACCAGCCATGGTTCCACGGAACTGTTTACGACGTTTTACTCTCTTGGGCATTAACATTATTTATCGCTCCCTTCTTTCTTAGTCGGAAGAACTTCGCCATTGTAGATCCATACCTTTACGCCAAGCTTGCCGTAGGTGGTATCTGCTTCTGCAAAGCCATAGTCAATATCTGCTCTTAAGGTCTGCAGCGGAATAGTACCTTCGCTGTAGAATTCAGTACGGGCAATATCTGCTCCGCCTACACGTCCGGAAACGGCAGTCTTGATACCCTTTGCGCCAGTCTTCATGGTTCTTCCCATGGTAGACTTCATAGCACGACGGAAGGATACACGGTTCTCCAGCTGCTGAGCGATGTTCTCAGCTACCAGCTGTGCGTCTCTGTCCGGTCTCTTTACTTCTTTGATATCAACGATCACTTTCTTATCGGTGAATTTCTGAAGCTCAGCTTTTACTTTTTCAATCTCAGCGCCGCCCTTACCGATTACAACGCCCGGTTTTGCGGTGTAGATGATGATCTTAACGCGGTCAGATGCTCTCTCGATCTCAATCTTGGAAACACCTGCGCTGTACAGTTTCTTTTTCAGGAAATTTCTGATCTCGTGATCCTCTTTCAGGTAAGCAGCGAAGTCGCCTTCAGCATACCATTTAGAGTCCCAGTCTTTAATAACGCCGACTCTCAGGCCGTGCGGATTAACTTTCTGTCCCATGATTGCCCTCCTTATCTTTCATTCAGCACGATGGTGATGTGGCTCATTCTCTTTTCGATTCTGTAAGCTCTTCCCTGTGCTCTCGGTCTGATACGCTTCATTGTGGGTCCTTTGTTAGCATAGCACTCTTCCACGTACAGGTTTTCCGGGTTCATTCCGTTGTTGTTCTCAGCATTGGCAATAGCTGATTTCAACAGTTTAGCAATCAATTCAGATGCATATCTGTTATTGTAAGTTACAATACCAAGTGCGGTCTGTACATCCTTACCTCTGATAGCATCCAGTACAAAACATGCCTTCTGAACAGATACTCTTGCATAAGACAGCTTTGCAGAAGGTCTTGTATCTTTCTGAGCGTTTCTCTCTCTCTTAATTTGCGATCTATGTCCTTTAGCCATAGATATCCTCCTTTCATCCTCGAAGCCGCAGCTTCGCAGCGCCCTCCCCGGGCGAACTTTTCTTTCTTAAAGGGTATCACCGGGCATTTGCTGCCCGGCTTCAACCGGCGTGCTTATTTACGAACGCCGGATTTTTTCTCATCCTTGCCGTGGCCTCTGTAGGTTCTGGTGGCAACAAACTCTCCCAGTTTGTGTCCTACCATATCCTCAGTGATATATACCGGCACATGTCTTCTTCCGTCATGAACGGCGATTGTATGTCCAACCATCTGCGGGAAAATCGTAGAACGGCGAGACCAGGTCTTGATAACCTGCTTGTCACCAGCAGCGTTCATAGCATCTACTTTTTTCAGTAAGCTTGCATCAGCAAACGGTCCTTTTTTCAGTGATCGAGCCATTGGTTTACCTCCTTATATGCTTTAACAGTAATTAGTTGATGGCTTTACCATCACGTCTTCTTACGATGAACTTGTTAGACTGTTTATTTTTCTTTCTGGTCTTCAAGCCCAGTGCAGGTTTGCCCCAAGGTGTGCTGGGACCGGGACGACCGATACCAGTCTTACCTTCACCACCACCATGCGGATGGTCGTTCGGGTTCATAACAGAACCGCGGACAGTAGGACGAATACCCATGTGACGTTTTCTTCCTGCTTTACCAATGTTGATCAGGTTGTGCTCTGCGTTGCCCACAACACCAACGGTAGCACGGCATACCAGAGAAACCATTCTCATCTCACCGGAGGGAAGTCTTAAAGTTGCATACTTTCCTTCCTTAGCCATCAGCTGTGCGCCGTTACCAGCGGAACGAACCAGCTGTCCGCCGTGTCTGGGATACAGCTCCACGTTGTGTACCATAGTACCAACCGGGATCTCAGAAAGAGGCAGACAGTTACCGATACGAACCTCTGCTTCCGGTCCGTTCATAACCTTCATACCCACTTTCAGGCCCTGAGGAGCCAGGATATATGTCTTCTCACCGTCTGCATAGCAGATCAGTGCGATGTTAGCTGTTCTGTTGGGATCGTACTCGATACCGATTACAGTTGCCGGAATACCGTCTTTATATCTCTTGAAGTCAACCAGTCTGTATTTCTTTCTGGAACCGCCTCCGCGATGTCTTACGGTAATCTTACCCTGGTTGTTACGGCCAGAGTTTTTCTGCAGGGAAACCAGAAGGGATTTTTCCGGAGTCTTTTTAGTGATCTCAGAGAAATCAGAACCGGTCATATGTCTTCTGGAAGGTGTATATGGTCTATATGTCTTAATTCCCACGACTTGTATCTCCTTTCAAACTTACTATTTATTATCACGCTTAGCTGCGTATGGGTGCCCGTCTTTTCACTGCACGCCAGACGGGTAGGGTACGGGCATGTTCGCTCAGCTAAGTTCAGGCATCGCTTTCAGCTCACCCTCACCAAGATTTGCGAACGGCCTCGCACTAAGTTCGTGCGGCGCTTATCCGCTTGCACTCACCAAGTTGCTTTCGGCCTATAACCCCTGGAAGATCTCGATATCCTTGCTGTCCTCAGTAAGAGATACGATTGCCTTCTTGGTCTTTGCGGTTTTGCCAAAAGTCATTCCACGTCTTTTGGTTTTTCCGTCAATGTTCATGGTATTTACCTTTTTCACTTTGGTTCCCTCGAACATTTTCTCAACTGCCTCTTTGATCTGAGACTTGGTTGCATCCGGATGAACCAGGAAAGTATATTTCTTGTCAGCCATTACATTCATGCTTTTTTCAGTAACAACCGGTTTAAGGATTACGTCATAGTATTTAATGTCTGCCATTATGCGTACACCTCCTCGATGGTTGCAACAGCAGCCTTGGTCAGAACTACTGTGTTGTATTTCAGAATATCATAAACGTTGATGGTATTGGTCAGAGCAGTCTTAACACCTGCAATATTTCTTGCGGAAAGCACCACATTCTGATCGTTGTCATTAAGAACCACCAAAGCCTTGGATACGTTCAGGTTGTTCAGAACATTCTGCATATTCTTGGTCTTGATCTCGCCGAATTTCAGTTCATCAAGAACCACCAGCTTGTTCTCCTGTACTCTGGATGTCAGTGCAGACTTCAGAGCCAGTCTCTTTTCTTTCTTGTTCATTTTAAATGTGTAATCTCTGGGAACGGGAGCGAATACTACGCCGCCGCCAGTCCACTGGGGAGCTCTGGTTGAACCCTGTCTTGCATGACCGGTTCCTTTCTGTCTCCAGGGTTTTCTTCCACCGCCGGAAACTTCAGAGCGGGTCTTTGCCTTCTGGGTTCCCTGACGATTGTTTGCAAGCTGCTGAACAACAGCCAGATGCACCAGATGTTCGTTTACTTCCACACCGAACACAGCATCATTCAGCTCCATTGTTCCAACTTCTTTGCCTTCCATATTGTAAACAGATACGTTTGCCACTGTGTGTTCCTCCTTTCCTGTACTAGGACTTACTTGCCGCTCTTAGTTGTCTCTTTGATGGTAACTAAGGATTTCTTCGGTCCCGGCACAGCTCCTTTAACTAAGATCAGGTTGTTTTCAGCATCTACTCTTACGATTTCCAGATTCTGAACGGTCACCTGTTTTGCTCCCATGTGTCCTGCCATCTTCTTGCCCTTGAATACACGGCTGGGATCAGATGCAGAACCATTGGAACCGGCATGACGATGATATTTGGAACCATGAGCCATAGGTCCTCTGGACTGTCCATGTCTCTTGATGGCACCCTGGAAGCCTTTACCTTTGGAGATTGCGGTAGCGTCTACCTTCTCGCCTTCTGCAAAGATGTCAGCCTTGATTTCCTGTTTTACTTCGTAATTCTCAGCATCCTCAAACTTAAACTCTCTCACATATCTCTTGTATGCAACGCCAGCTTTGTCAAAAGCACCTTTCTGGGGTTTTGCCACCAGTTTTTCTCTCTTGTCAACAAAACCAACCTGCACTGCGCTGTAGCCGTCATTCTCAGCTGTCTTAACCTGTGTTACTACACAGGGGCCAGCCTGAAGAACGGTTACCGGTGTGAGAACTCCATCTTCATTGAAGATCTGTGTCATTCCGACTTTTGTTGCTAAAATCGCTTTCTTCATTTCTTTACCTCCTGTTGTTCTACAGCGGATCGCATTTGCGATCATCCTAGTAACAGAGAAGATATATAATATCAACCTGATAGGATTTGCTCTTGCTTAATTATTTGGTTTTCATCTTGATATCAATATAAACACCAGCCGGCATTTCCAGTCTGGACAGAGCGTCTACTGTTTTCTGGGTCGGCGTGATGATATCAATCAGTCTCTTGTGAGTTCTCTGCTCGAACTGCTCTCTGGAGTCTTTGTACTTATGAACAGCTCTTAAGATTGTAACCACTTCCTTCTTGGTGGGAAGAGGTACCGGTCCGCTCACCTGTGATCCGGTTTTCTTTACAGTTTCGATGATTTTCTTTGCGGATGCATCCACCAGCTGGTGATCATACGCTTTCAGGGTAATTCTCATTACTTGACTTGCCATAAAAAAAGTCGCCTCCTTATTCGCACTTAATTTCAGTACGACAAGCGGTGACTGTACACACTTCCGTGC
>Ga0129317_1000050_pt1 | contig 147658 bp, 135 predicted proteins | sample Cm1ome_FD_94430 | JGI IMG/M metagenome (GOLD analysis project Ga0129317, IMG submission 94430) | Eastern black-and-white colobus group fecal microbial communities from Wisconsin, USA - Cm1105 metagenome | ecosystem: Host-associated > Mammals > Digestive system > Large intestine > Fecal...
GGATTTTTTTTCTCCCGTCCATATTGCCCTTTTTCTATGGGGGGCCCTTGTCTATTTTTTGCCCCCCCCCCCCGTATTTCCCGTAATATTTTCCATAGTATTTTTTGTAATATCCATTATCGTAATCCGCACCCACCCGGTTAAGGACCGCGCCCAGGATGCGGCATCCGCTCTTTTCCAGCTGTACCTTTACTTTCTGGACCAAATGGCGACTGATTGTACCGCTTTCAATTACAATTACCGCCCCATCACATTGGCCGGCAATAATGGCCCCGTCAATAAGATTTGCCATGGGCGGCGTATCTATGATGATATAGTCATATTTTTCCTTTGCTTTTTCTAATAGTTCCTTAAATAACTGATCTTCCAGAAGTTCTGCCGGATTGGGGGAATACGGGCCGGCCAGGATCATGCTGAAATTTTCTATATCGGTAGCATAACAGATTTCCTCCATGGTTTTCTGTCCGCTGAGATACTGGGACAGACCGCTGGGGCTGCCTTTAATTTCATATCTTTTGACGAATACGGATTTGCGGATGTCCGCGTCAATCAGCAAAACCTTTTTCCCTATGCTCCCAAAGGACGCCCCAACAGAGAAAGCGATTTCACTTTTGCCTTCATTGGGCAATGAGCTTGTGAACATGATTGTTTTCAGGCTGCTTCCACAAAACTGTAAATTGGTCCTGAGCGTCTTGACGGACTCCTCAAAATGATAGTCCTTCTCACCTGTATTCTGCAGATTTAAAATTTGTTCCACGTCTTACTTTCTCCTCTCAGCCCTTTTTGCCTGGGTTTTCCGCTTTTTCCTGCTTTTCTTTCCTTCACTGCCCTTGTCCGGGTTATCCTTTTCCTCCCCGTTGTTTTCCGGAATCACGGCCAATACACTGATGCCAAGATAACGTGAAACATCTTCCTCTGAACGGATGGTGTCATTCATGATGACCTGAAGTGTAATAAAACCGCATGCCGCCACGGATAAAGCAAGTCCTCCCAAAGCAACGTTCTTCTTTATATTAGGAGAGGTGGGGTTGTCAGGCACGACACCATTTTCAATGATTTTAGGCGGTATCATTTCCATGATATCCCCAATATAATCTGAGGATGCCTTTGCTACTGCATCCACAATGGCTTTTGCCCTGACCGGATCAGTATCTGACACAGACATGTTAAGTATTCTGGTATCGGCAGGATTTGAGATGCGGATCATACGTTTTAACTGGTTATAGGATAAACTCAGTTTCTGTTTTTCGATTACCTCCTCCAGAACCGGCCTGCTGGTAATCATTACACTGTAATCCTTTGTCAGCTGGCTTCCTATCTGCAGGTCGGCCAGGGATGTGAGTGTTGTCTCCTTTGATAATACATACACCATGGAAGTGGACGTATAAACCGGACTTAAAATCACTTTGCTGTATATACCTGCCCCGAGGCACCCTATCACTGCTGCCAGAATGATCATCCACAGTTTTTTCCTTAAAGCAAACAGCAGCTCCAATACGTCAATCTCGATTGCGTCTTCATTTCTGTCTTCATACATTTTGTTTTCCATTACAGTTACCTTTTCCATACTTTTTCTTTTGCTATAACATTCTGTCCTGCAGGATGTACCCTGGGTTTGTCCTGGTTATGGTGACAGATGTCCTAACCCCCATATTGTGTTCCATCCACGAAACCGCTGTTTGGATATCCGGGGTACGGTCCGATGGATCATGCATATCCGTGGCAATAAAATGGATTGTTCCTTTTTTCAGGTTTTTCCTGCACCAGCGGGCCTTTTTATCCATCCATCCCCCATTCAGGCTGCGGGCGTTTATCTGAAGGTATGCCCCGTATTCAACCAGTTCTTCCGGCCGCTCCTGTTCAAAAAGGCATTTATAACGCTCCACATGTGCAATCACCGGAAAATAGGATGCCTGGACCAGCTGCCGCACAGCCCTCTTTATCCTGCCCAGGCTATCCGATGGCCCAAACTCCACCAGCACGTATCTGCTGCCTGCCAGTGTAAGGGCCTTTCCCTGATTTAGGTAATCAACCAGGTTTTCAAAATACATGATTTCCTGTCCAAGGCTGACGCCAAAACCGTCCGCTATGGCCTTCGCCTGATTATCCAGACATGTGCATAACTCCTTAAGCAGCCCCGGGTCCTGATTTCCTGTAAAGTGCGGAGTCGCTATGATGTGCCGGATGCCCTGCCCATACGCCAGTTTTAATAATGCAGCGGCCTCGTCCCAATCATGGGCTCCGTCATCCACCCCTGGTAATATATGTGCATGTATATCAATCCAGCCATTGTCAGAAACCTTTGTATCCATCAACACCTCTTCCACCTGCTTATGAACCGTACAAACCACTGCCCCTTTTTCAGTTTCAGCTGCCATTTTCTATTGTTAATATTTATGCATACCACAGAATAACTATTCTGTGGTATAGTCCAAATGATTTTAGTCATAAATTTCATTATGTTTATATATTGTTTCAGATTCTGATACAAACAACAAAATTGCATCCATGCCAAAAAGGCCGGTTAAACATTATTTTGCTCCCGGCCTTATTGTAGTGTAGAAAAAATAGCTATATGTATATTGACGTTATTAACATTTTGGTATAAAATACAAACAACACTAGATTTCGTTAGACAGTGTAGCTGTTAGGTACCACAGAATAGTTATTCTGTGGTCTTTCCTTGATTGGGGGCACCACAGAATAGTTATTCTGTGGTTTTTGTTTATCAATTTGAATCCTCATCTTATCCATGATTTTTTCATACTGCTTTATGCTTCCCGCCACATAAATCCTGGTGGTTTCAATCGAGGAATGTCCAAGGATATCCGCAAGATGGGACAGGTTCTTTTCAATGGAATAAAAACATTTTGCAAAAAGATGCCTGAAATTATGTGGAAATACTTTTGACGGTTCAACCCGCGCATCCCTGCACAGCTTCTTCATGGAATGGCATATATTGCTCCTATCCAGGTTTCTCCCGCTTCTTGTCCGGAAGATACAGCCCTGTTTTATATTCGAAATTTTAATATATTCCTTTAATGAAAGGACCAGGTTTTTAGGAAAAATGATTATCCTGTATTTTCCTTTCATGGATATTTCCGCCCTTCCCGCCTTAATGGCCTCGACCGTGACAAATGGGAGTTCACTGATCCGTATTCCCGTACCATATAAGACCATCATCAGATAGTACAACTGCTTATTTCCATTTCTATCAGCTGTTTCAAGAAGTCTTTTGAAATCCTGTTCCGTAAGCTCCCGTTTTTCGTCTATATACACCCGTTTCTGCACTTTTAAGAATTTGACCTTAAATTCCAGTAAATCCTTGAATCTTAAAAAGGCATTGATTGCTGAAAGCTTTCCGTTTACGGTTTGCGGCTTGTATCGGCAGGTCAGATTCTTCCGGTATTCTATAAGGGAATCTTTGTTTAAATCCGTCTTTTCAATGAAAACCAGCATTTCTTTTACATCGTGCAGGTATTTACTGATTGTTGCTTCGGCTTTCTCTTCACTTCTCAGGTAGTTTCTAAATTGATTGATACATGTTTCTGTCATAAACGCCTCCATTGTCCTTTACATGCCTGATTGATATTCCTGTCAAAGATAATTGATTATTCCTTATTTTAGTTTCCCTGATTTAGAATATTTTCATACTACACAGAATGTTTTATATTGTCTGATTATTTAGAATCATCATTATTTTCAATCATAACCGTACATGCAGAATATCCACCGTGTTTTATGGGAATAGGATTCTCAATATTCCAAAGCAATGACCCCCCTGCAAAAAAAGAGCCTCGTAAAGAAACTCTCTTTACAAGGCTGCCTTAAATAACCATATATCAATTGTTGTCCCCCCTCAAACGCATCCTGACGAATAATACGCAGAGTCTTCTTAAAAATCTTCCTATCATATTATACTCCACCGTTTCATAAATATAAATATATCTGTTACCGCGTGATTTTGCTACATTTTTAAAATATAGAGCCAACAAAGTTGGCGGTGTACTATAGATACTGATTTATAAGACAACGTATTGCATCTATTCCATTGCAACATTATGATTTACTGCAGTGGAACGGATGAAGGAGCAGTATACGGATATTACCATGGCAACGGCCTGGTCCCTGACCCCCTGACCCCCTGACCCCCTGACCCCCTAGCTGCCGAATGCATTTCCCGTATATATTCAGGCAGGATGACAAAGCGCTTATCAGTAAATCAAAAGCCCCAGAAGGGATGCTCCCCCGTTGGCAATAAAATCATTTACATTTTGCCTTCCAAATCATATCCAATATGAATTTAATCCGCTCCAATTACAGCAAAACAGTATAACCATAACGGTTATACTGTCTGCAACGATACCATCTTCAATTTTAATTACATCCAAACTTCATCCTGCATCACCAAAGTTCTCCCCAGGCCTCCTATGTGCGAAAAACCGGGTAATAAAACAGAGGCTGCCGCAAAATGGATTTCTCATACAAGATGTTGGCACTGGCCTGTAAGCCAGAAACCATGTTCTACTGAGATTTTACATTTTGCGGCTGCCCCTGTGGAATCCGTATTCCGCTGCCAGCTCTTCTGACATATAAGGATTTCTGTATTTTGCTGATTATTCCTTTGTATACCCCAAAAGGTCCTCTATCTCTTCCTTCCCCGGCATCACCTTTAACGCGCCGCGCCTGGTTGTAATCAGGGATGCTCCCCCATTGGCAAATAAAAGCATCTGGCGGATATCTTCCTTTGTGAGACAAGAAAGCCCCTTCTCCAGAACCGTATTCAGCATACATCCGGTAAATGTATCCCCGGCGCCGGTTGTCTCAATTGTATTTTCCTGCAGAAACGGTTTCCCAGTAACCTTCATGCCTTTATAATAAGCCCTGCTCCCCTCTTTTCCAAGGGTTACACATAGGAGCGGAATCTTATATTTATCCTGCAGGAATAAGGCCCCTTTATCATAATCCGTTTCACCGGTCATGAACACCAGTTCATTATCCGATATTTTCAGGATATCACAGCACCCCATCCCATATTCAATGGCCTTCTTCGCATCCGCTAAATCGTTCCACAAAGGTTCCCTGAGATTGGGGTCAAATGAAATCCATGCCCCGGCCTCCTTTGCACATCGGATTGCATGTATGGAAGCCTCCCTGACCCCCGGGTGTGTAAAGGACAGGGAGCCGAAATGGAATATCCTGGATTCCCGGATTTTGTCACAGGCAACCTCTTCCTTCCTCAGCATCATATCCGCTCCCGGGCTGCGGTAAAAGGAAAAGTCCCTGTCCCCGTCCGGATAGGTGTGCACAAACGCCAGTGTGGTATGCACCTCCTTATCTGATATCAGTCCCCCGGCATCAATCCCCACAGACTCAATAACCTCACGCAGCAGCCTGCCAAACCGGTCCTGTCCCACCTTACCGATAAATGCCGTCTGTCTGCCCAGCTTTGCCAGCATGGCCAGCACATTGCAGGGCGCGCCGCCGGGGTTGGCTTCCATCAGGACATTACCTTGGCTGCTGGATCCGTTTTCAGTAAAATCAATCAGCAGCTCTCCCAGCGCTGTCACGTCGTATTTTTTTTCTGTCATTTTGGTGTCCCTCCTTGTCCCGGCCATGTTCCCGAGGGCATCCTTTATCTATTTTTAGAATCCTCATGCCCATTTTGGCCCAGGCGTGGCCCTGAACCCATTGACCGTCCTGTCCATCACAACCTGTCCGTCATACCCTGAATCGAGGACCGTATTATGCACCGCTTCCCGTTCCACCAGCACGGCTGTCACCTTAAGTTCCTGTAATTCGCGGGCTGTCAGCAGCGCTCCCACCTGTGCAGAGAAACAAGGATCCGAATCCCCGGCCTGCGTCCCTGATGCCTCCTGGGCCATCCTCCCCGGCGCTTCGGTGGAGGCCACAATATGGTTGCTTGAAATATAGTTCCCCTGGCCGGCCGCAACATGTATGATGACAGGTACCGCGCCGGAGGGCTTAATATACCGGGCAGCTATGGACTCTGAAATATGGTTGGCAATAATGGAGTTATGATTGCCGCTGATATACAAAAGACCGTACAGGTCATCCAGACCATTGTCATAGGCCTGCATGGGAGGCCACGGTTCATGGTCCCGTAAAAAGTGATTGGAGGATACCAGGTTTTCCGAACAGTTATCCTGAAATACCAGCATTCCGGGATAAAAGGAGTGGAACCGGTTGCCCGTGACACTGGAACGCATGACGCCCTCAAAATGGATGCTGCTGGCGCCCCGTGGAAAGATATTGTTGGCCGTGACCAAAAGCCCGCCAAAGTTCCGGGCGTATATGGAATATCCGTTATATCCGGCCCCTATCAGGTTATCCGTTATTTTGGACGCCTGTCCCGACCCCCGCAGTTCGATGCAGCTTTTGCATTCTGCAATGAAATTATCATGGATGGTCAGCGCATCCGCCTGATAGCTGATGATTCCGTGCTCCAAATACACAAGTCCCATGCCTGTAATCCGGAAGGAGTCCTGGGCGCCTGCAATATAGATCCCGGTCTTTCCATTGATATATGTGTTTTCCGGGTCCCCGTTGCCTGAACCGTCCTCTGTAAAATGCAGGCCGTCAATACAAAAATCAGCAAACTCCACCGAGCTGATCCGGGGATTTCCGCTCCGCTTGACATAAAATGCTGCCCCGGCCGCTTCCCCGGCCTCTTCCTTTGGGGTAATATCCACAAGGATGCGGCTGCCACCAGGCCATAATTCATGCCAATCCGCCCACTCGCGTTCCGGGGTATTGAAACGTATGCTTGAAGATGTGAATCCATGTCCGGAGCCGGCAATCTTCATATAACTGATATCTATCACCACCTGGGTTGTGAGATGATAATCCCCCGGCGGTATGTAAATCACCGCTCCCGGTTTCCCGCCCTGGTCAAGGTCAGGATCCCCCTGCCTGCTTTTGATATCCCCGATGATACTGTTGATTACCTGCCCCACATCCTTATATGGATTGCCCTCCGGCCACTGCGTCACGTCATAATAATTATTATCAGCCATACTGTTTCCTCCATGTTCTTAACACTCATCCTGATTGCATGCAGATGCGTTTACCTGAAACATTCCTCCAGTCCATAGGACTCATACTCCCGGATAACAGCCCTGCCGCCCTGCGCCCGGATGAATATCCGGTTCTGGTCATTTCCAGCAAATACATTGTTGGAATGGTTGTTCTGATATCCATTGGAAAATATCTCAAGGGAACTCTGGTCTGAGAAAATATGGATATCCAGTTCCCGTTTTCCTTTCAGGAACAATGTGCTTCTGGAAACGCCCCTGCTCCATCCGTCCGAGGCATTCCGGTCCACGGACATCTGTCCATGCGCCAGATCAAACCGGCACAACGTCCTTTTCCCGCTGCCGCTGCGCAGGATTAATTCCAGTGTATCCGCGTCTGTTTCCTCCAAATCCACCTTCATCTTCAGTTCAAAGGCAACCCCGTCCCCGGCCTTCAGTTCCTGCCCTGCATCCGTAACCACAAGCACATCCCGGTACTGCGGATCCTGTCTTAAGGATTCAGTCTCCGCGGCCGGCAGGAACTTAAGCGTCCCGTCCTCCAGCATCCTGACTTCCCTTGGAAGATTGAAAAAGCCGCACCAGCCTTCCTTATAGGTTGGTCCCCAGTCCTTCCATAAGGGCATCCATTCCCATTCATTGGCCCAGGCAACAATGATCCGCCTTCCATCCGGGGCCAGGAAGGACTGCGGCGCGTAATAATCAAATCCCCAGTCAATCTCGCCGCTGATATAATGGCTGAACGTACCTGTCCCATAATCAAAATCACCCGCCAGGTACACCGAGGTATGGTCCCCTGAACCCATTGGCGAGAACATCAGTACGTATTTGTCCCCCATGGGATAAAAGTCCGGGCATTCCCACATATACCCCCACTCCCCGCGGCTCTCAGCCAGCACATTGAAAAATGTCCAGTGGAGCATATCCTTTGATTGGTAAAGCAGGGCCTGGCCTTTCCCATCACGGCTGGCGCCGCATACCATGTAGTAAGTATCCTCGTGTTTCCAAACCTTAGGGTCCCGGAACTGGTTGGCCTCAATCCCTTCCGGCGCGGTCAGCACCGGATTTCCATGGTATTTCTCAAAATGGATGCCATCCTTACTGTATGCAATGCACTGTGTCTGCTCAACTCCCCTGCCCTCATTGGCGGCTGCCGTATACATCAGGAACAGCCTTCCGTCGTGTTCAATGGCGCTGCCTGAAAAACATCCGCCCCTTGGATGTTCATCATAAACTTCGCTGGGCGCCAGGGCTAAGGGAAGGTACTCCCAGTGAAGCATATCATCGCTGACAGCATGTCCCCAATATATGCTGCCCCAGAATCCCTCATATGGATTGCATTGATAGAAAAAGTGGTATTTTCCTTTAAAATAAATCAGTCCGTTGGGGTCATTGATCCATCCGGCCTGCGCCATGAAGTGATAATGCTGGCGCATGTTCCCATCCTTAACAACCTGTTTCCTGCAGTCTATCCAGCGCTGGGCCTTCTCAATCTTCTGCTGCATTAATTCATTTGACATAAGATTCCTCCATTATTTTCAGCCTTTTACGGCCCCGGCCGTCATTCCCTGCACAATATACTTCTGGGCTGCCAGGGAGATGACCATTACCGGGAAGCTAAATAAAAACGCGCCCGCGCACATGGGTCCCAGATCCAGGTTGTAGGCTGACAGGAATCCTGCCAGGCCCACTGTGAATGTCTTTGCATTTGTGCTGGTCAGCAGCAGGGCAATCAGGAAATCATTCCACGCCAGGAACAAGGTAAATATAAACGCAGTGGCCAGTCCCGGTCTGCAGATGGGCAGTATCACCTTACTGAATGTCTGCAGGCTGCTTGCGCCGTCCACAAACGCTGCTTCATCAAGGGTGGTGGGGATTCCCTCGTAAAAGCTTAACATGGTCCACATGACAAAGGGCATGTTAATGGCCGCGTACACAATGACCAAAGCAATCCTTGTGTCATATAAGCCCAGATTACAGATCAGTTCATAAATCGGCACCACGATACTGGAAGTGGGAATCATTTTCAGACACAGGACCAGGACAACCAGTATGACCGACAGCTTTGCGCCGGAACGCTGAATCGCATACGCCGCAAGGGACCCCAAAAGCAGCGCAATGATTGTGCTTGCCAGGGATACGCTTAAACTGTTGAGCAGGTACTTTAACGCGTCCATCCTCTCCAGGAGGTTTAAAAAGCTTTCAACGGAAAATACCTTTGGGAAAAAGCTTGGCGGGACCGCAATCACTTCCGTACCTGGTTTAAACGAACAACAAATCACATATATGTATGGGAAAAGCCAGCAGACCGTAAGGATTACCGATAAACCGATTCCCAGGCTTTTCCATATTTCTCCTTTTTTTATCACCATCATCGCCTCCTGACGCCTACCGGTCCTGTTTTTTGGGGTTCCACAAGCTCTGCATGAAAACCAGGGTAAATAGTACCAATACCGCAATAAATACCACTGCCATGGCGCTTGCATACCCGGTGTCGTTATACCGTGTCAGCGTCTTATAGATGATGATGCTGATGGTTTCCGATGAACGGTTAGGGCCGCCTTCGGTCATTGCCCAGATGATGTCAAAGGTCCTGGCTGCATCAATGATCCTTACGGACAGGGCAGTCAGCAAAACCGGTTTGATGACCGGGAGCTTGATGGAAAATACCTGCTGGAGCAGGCCCGCCCCATCTATTCTGGCAGCTTCCAGCATGCTGGTGTCCAGTCCCTGCAGCCCGGCCAGTATCATCAGCATCATAAAGGGCGTGGTGAGCCAGATATCCGCAATGCAGCAGGCCAGCAGCGACCATTTTTCATCTGCAAGCCAAAGGATGCCGCTGGGGCTTTCTAATATCCCAACCCGGGTCAGCAGTTCATTGACAATCCCAAAGCTGGAACTCATCATCAGTTTCCAGGTAAGGCCGGCTACCAGCGGAGCTATCATAAGGGGGGCCATCATGAATGAACGGATGATCTTGCTTCCTCTGTAATCCAGTTCAAAAAACAGGGCAAACAGCAGACCGGCCACTGTCTCAACACCTACTGCAACCGTGATATAAATCAGGGTATTCATCAACTGTTTTAAAAAGCCTCCGGCGGTAAATGCGCGGATATAATTGTCCGGACCAATGAACCGTTTGCTGCCTGTTATCCCAATTTCATAGAAACTGTCAATTACCATTGTAATGATTGGATAGATAAGGAACGCGCCCATAAACACAGCGCCCGGCAGAAAAAATAATAATAATGTTTTTCTTGAAATCAACCTCATTCCCACTTACCACCTTTTTATGAGACTATCTGCCAATTGATTCAATCTCAGCCTTAGCTGCTTCCAATGTGGCGTTTACATCCGCCCCGCCTAAGCTGGATTCCACTACCCCGATAAGAACCTCTTCAATCTGTGACCATGTGGTTACCATGGGCCTTGCCTGAGACTGCGGGGCGCTTAATGTCTCAAGGACCGCTGTGGTATGCTCATTCCCCGCCACTTTACCTGCTGCCTCGTATACAGAGGTCCTGCCTGCAATCTTCAGGGTAAGGTCCATATAATCCCCGTTGTGGTCATACATGAACTTTACATATTTTTCAGCCATCTCTTTATTTTCAGAATTCTTCATCACACATTGGTACCAGGGACCTGTGGTGGCTCCGATGCCCGCGCTTCCTCCAATCATTGGGGCGCAGCCAACCTTGTCCGCTCCAAGGACAGCCACTGCCGCAGGATACTGATGGCTCCAGTTCAGCTGCATTGCCGTTTTCCCGTTTGTAAAAAGTTCCTGGGACTCTGTGGCAGCTGTGGCCAGGGAATCTGCAGGCGTGTAATCCGCTTTTGCATTTTCCACCATAAAATCCAGCGCATCCACATAGGCCTGGTCCGTAATGTTTACATTGCCGTCTTTATCAAACACAAGCCCCTGTGCGCCTGCCTGGCAGGCAAAATCCAGGAATGAGCATACGGCGTCGGATCCGCTGCCGAAAACAGTGGTGCCGCTCATGTCGTCGGTCTTCAGTTCTTCTGCAAGGCTCCGGTACTCTTCCCACGTGGCCGGGACTTTCTCTTTTGGGATAAGGTCCTTTCTGTAAATCAGCACCTTTGCATTGACCCACATGGGATATCCGAGAAGATTGCCGTCAATGGTCCCGCTCTCCTGCAAGGTGGGGAGGAAATCACTTGTATCCGCGCCATTTACCGGCTCAATGGCATCTGCAAAGGCTGCCAGCCATACCACATCCATGCAGGCCACGTCATGGGCCGCCTGCCTGGCCTTGATTTCGGTCGAAAGCTTGTCATACATTCCCGTATAGGCCACCGCGTCAATGATGACCCCGCATCCGGTCTCCTCTTTAAATGCCGCCGCTGTTTCCTTTGCAAGGGCCTCTGCGGGCGAACCGCTTTCCACCAGGACCGTAATGCTGTCCTTATCCGCTTTTTGGGCCACGCTCTCTCCGCTGCCAGAGCCGCATCCGGCCAACAATGTTCCTGTCATTGCTGCTGCAAGCATGATACTGAGAATATTCTTTTTCATTGTTCTCCTCCTCTTTCCTGATTCAATCATAAGCGTCCTGCCTGTCAGGCGCGCCCTGACAATGCATTATAAAAAATGTTCCTGGCGCATCTATATGGAACCCGTTCCATATAGGTTGTATTTTTTGCCTTGTTTCTTTCCAAAAGTGGAACCCGTTCCATATTTGTGAAAAAAAACAAGGCAGCCGCCATCTATAAACACATTATACGCCCTGATCTGTATAAGTCAATACTATTTTTTATGTCAGGAATCATTTTATTCAATATGGCAGAAAATAACCGAACGCTTTTGTGCACTTCTTACAATCATAAAACCGTTGACTTTCCTTTACGCAGCTCCACTTGAAGGCTTACCTGCTTATTCTTATAAACCTTGCCATTGACCAGATTGCAGACAAGGCGTACGGACTCCCTTGCAAGCTCTTTTATGGGCTGGACAATGGCGGTCAGCGGCGGTTCCACCATCTCGGTAATGAATGTGCCGTCATAGGCCACGAACTTCACATCCTCCGGAACCCTGCGGTGTCTTCTGATTGTCTCGTTCATACATTCAATCACCGGCCTGTCTACGCCAAATACGCCGTCAAAGTCGATTCCCCTTGTGAATACGTCTTTTACAGCTTTCTTATAATACTCTGAATCCAGGCGGTTCCTGCCCAGTTCATAATCAATGGTCTGTATCCCATGTTCCTCCATGATGCGGGCAAATTCAAAATGCCTGTCATGATAGGGGGATTCCACCGTCACCTTGCCCCGGAAATGAAGCACGCGTCTGCATCCGTTCTGAATCAGCGTCTCTGCCGCAAGCCTTCCGCCTTCCTTATGGTTCACCGCAATCACAGGAATATCCTCGCCCAGGTACCGGTCCAGGGCAACAATTGGCTTATGGATCTTCTTATATTCTTCCACTGCCAGGGAATGGGCGCCCGTAATCACCCCGTCCACAATATGCCGGTTCAGCATGTCCAGATACTCCAGTTCCGCATTAAATTCCTTTTCCGTTGTACACAGCATCATCTTGAAGCCGGCCTTATAAAGTTCAGCCTCCACATGATCCACGAATTCCGCAAAAAACGGATTGGATACATTGGGAACAAGGACTGCTATGATTCCGGTCCTCTTATGGTACAGGTTCCTTGCAAGCTCGTTGGGCGTATAGTCCAACGCTTTCATCGCCTCCTCAATCCTGTTCCTGGTCTCCTCCGACACATATCCGCTGTCATTGAGCATCCTGGATACCGTACCAAGCCCCACGTTGGCCAGCTTGGCAACATCCCTCATACTCGCCATATATTCACCTCCTCTGTCTCTTACTTACATTTTAATTGCTTTTAATTAAAAGTCAATTAAATCTTCCGGTTTCTTCATTTCTACTTTCCATCAGCAGATTGGAAACTGAATGGATTAATAATCGTATATACTTAAACATATAACAGGTTATTTACTGCTTTCATTTTATATTTAGCATAAGAACAGATGAGCTGCCATAGCCTGTTTCCGCTTCGGCAACCCACCTGTTTTTTAACCTATGTTTCCCTGATTATCCCATTATTCACTCAAAGCATCAAAAATCAGTTGTCCAACCGCCGCTCCACCATCCATATGCCCCAGGCTCTTCTCCCCATAATAGGCAGCCCTCCCATGAACCGGCTTCATCTGTTTTGTTGCCTCTGCCCCTTCAGCAGCAGCCTTGGCCGCATTCTTTAATGCTATATCCATGGTTCCTCCCTCTGCAATTGTTTTCTCACATGCTTTTACAGCAGGGTAAAGGGAATCCAATATGGTCCTCTCTCCTGGTTTGGAACCAGCCTTCTCCATGATTTTATTAATCCCTGCCTGGAAGGCGTCCATTATCTCCGCGGGACCTGCCTCGCTTTTTCCCTTCAGGCTTTTCGCCATCCCCATAAAGCCAAAGGAAAGTATGGTGCCAAGGCTGGAGGGTGCTGCTTCATTAAAAGCATTTCCTGACTTCATGAGTATTTTTCCCAAGTCCTCTTCTTCTGACAGTTCCAGCAGCATATCGACTGCCTTGAATCCATCGCTCATGGATATACCCAAATCCCCATCTCCATTCTGCTGGTCCAGCTTTACAAGATAGTCTTTATTCGTTTCAATCTTTCTGCTGATTTTCTTTATTGCTTTTCCTAAACCCTGTACGTTCATACTATCCTTACCTCACTTATTATAGTTGGTATAAAATGGAGACTTGGCAACCTGTCCTAAAAGCCCCTTTAACTCCTCATCCAGCTTCAAGATGGTAAGGGACAATCCTGCCATTTCCATGGAGGTTGCATACTCCCCGATATGAGGCATGTATACGCTTATCCCCAGTTCTTCCAACATCTGGTGTATCCGGCGGTAAACAATGAACTGTTCTTCCAAAGGCGTTGCTCCCAGTCCGTTAACCATGACAGAAACTTCATCACCGGCTTTTAACGGCATATCTTCTGTAATTTTACCTAAAAGTATTTCAGCCACCTGGTCCGCGGTCATCATCTTACACACCTCCAGGCCGGGCTCGCCATGAATCCCCATTCCAATCTCAATCTCGTCATCTGCAATTGAAAAAGTAGGTTCCCCTACCTGGGGAACGATGCATGAAGTTAATGCCACACCCATGGTCCTTATATTATTAAGCGCATGCTGTGCTGCCTGGGCTACCTCCTCCAGATTCCCGCCGTTCTCTGCCTTTGCGCCTGCTATTTTAAAAGCATATACCATTCCGGCCACCCCCCTGCGGCGGTGGGCTTCTGCCTCGGGCGCGCTGGCCACATCATCCTTTACCAGGACCATTTTTGTCTGAATGTCATCCTCCATATCCACTGTCTCACAGGCAAGCTCAAAGTTCATCCTGTCTCCGCCGTAATTGCCAAGCAGCACCAGGACTCCGCTTCCCTTATCGCAAGCCCGTATCATATCAGCCATTTTTGCTGCGGCAGGGGAAGCAAACACATTGCCTACCGTACACCCATCCAGAAGTCCCTGTCCCACATACCCAAGAAAAACAGGCAGATGGCCGGAACCTCCGGCAGTTACAATGCCTACCTTTCCTTCCATTGCACCGTAATTGCTTAACAGAATACGGTAATCACCATCCAGCAGCCTTACTTTATCTCCATAAGCGGCAATGATACCTTCCATTGTCTCTTTTACAAAATCTTCCGGCCTATTAATCAATTTTTTCATCATGTCCGTACCCCTTTCATAGTGAATCCCTTATTCATGCTGCCACGCCTGTTTTCCCAGATAAGCCTCTGCCACCCTGGGATTATTGCGCATTTCCGGGGATGGACCGCTCATCTTAATCCTCCCCTGTTCAATCACATAAGTAAAGTCAGAAATCTTCATTGCAAGTCTTGCATTTTGTTCATTTAAAAGAATTGTCATTCCCGTCTTATTGATTTCCACTATCTTCTCAAACATTTCTCCTACTAATAACGGTGACAATCCCATGGAAGGCTCATCTAACAGCAGAATCTCCGGTCTTGCCATCAGCGCCCTTCCAATTGCCAGCATCTGCTGCTCACCGCCGCTCATACTCCAGGCCAGCTGCCTGCGCCGTTCCTTTAATCTTGGGAAAAGTTCATATACCATCTCCAATTCTGCCTCATATGATTTTTTCCCAAAATACCCATGCCACACAATGGTTCCTGTCTGAAGGTTCTCCTCCACCGACAAGCCCGGAAATACATGGCGCCCCTCCGGTACCTGGATAATGCCCATCCTGGCAATCTGACGGCTGTTTTTCTTTACAATCTCGGTCTGACCATCAACCATGATAGAACCCTTATGGGTAATAGCGCCGGATATGGAATTCATCAACGTACTTTTTCCAGCGCCGTTACTTCCGATAAGACAGGTAATCTTACCTTTTTCAATCACCATATCAATTCCCTTGAGAGCTTCAATGGGACCGTAATAGGCATGTAAATCTCTAATCTTAATCATCAAAGTCCCTCCCCAGGTATGCTTCCAGAACAATCGGATTCCCTGCAATCTCATGCGGCAGTCCTCTTGCGAGGATTTCACCAAATACAAGAACATCTATATTTTCACAGCTGCTCATAACCAGATCCATCTGGTGTTCTATCAGTAGTATTCCAATATTGCGTTTCTTGGCCGCAAACATGAGCAGGTTCCTTGCCTGTTCTATCTCCTGAGTAGTCAGTCCGGCAGCCGGTTCATCCACAAGCATTACTTTTGGATGGCTTAACATTGACCTGACAATTTCCAGGATTTTCCTCTGCCCAAATGGAATCGCGGTGATATCTTCATCCCAGTCAAACGTAAATCCCACCATCTCCATCAATTCATCCAATTCTTTCAGAAAGTCACTTCCCTTTATTCCAATAAAACTTTTTAAATACCCCAGCTGGTCATGCAGATCCACTCCCAGCATCAGATTATCCCTGATGTTCGAGCGGTACAGAAACCGAGGTGTCTGGAATGTCCTGCCAATTCCCTTTCTTGCACGGATGTGGGATGGTATATTGGTAACGTCCTCCCCATGGAAAAAAATCTTCCCCTCATCCACCTCATAGATACCGCTTATAAGGTTCATCATCGTACTCTTGCCCGCGCCGTTGGGGCCAATCAATCCATGGATTTCTCCCGGTTGTACCTCCAGGTTTACCTGTTTCGCTGTCACAACACCGCCAAAGCTTTTACAGACCCCTTCTAATCTCAATATTGCCTCGCCCATACTATCCTCCTCTGATTTCCTATGATTTTAGCTTATTCTTCCTTCTCATGGTTTTCAGAAAATCCGAAACGGCGCCGCCAATACCCATGGGCATGAAAATCATCATTATAATTACTGCGATACCGTATATGAACATCAGATACTTATCAAGCCCCCTGAGAACTTCCGGTAAAAAAGTAACAATCAATGCTCCCACGAAAATGCCCGGAGTACTGTTAATCCCTCCCAGCATTGACATGATGACAATAGTGGTACTCTTAGCAAAACTGAACTGGTCTCCAGATATGAAACGGTTATGCTGAGCCAGAAGGGTACCTGAAAGTCCTGCAAAAGCCCCCGCGATTACGAATGCAATGACTCTTGTGCGGTATATATCCACCCCCAGGGCCTGGGCCGCTAATTCGTTGTCCCGGATAGAAGCAAGGGACCTGCCAAGACTTGTCCTTCGGATCCGCTCCACCAGAAGAGCCACTATGATTACCGCTCCCAGAAGCAGGAAATACCATTTCTTATAGCTGTCAAATACAAAACCACCTGCTGACAATGTCCGGATTTCGGGAATTCCTTTTGGCCCTCCAAATACCGGCTCATAATTTAAAAACAATGTATACAGAACCTGCACAAATCCCAGGGTGGCAAAGGTACAGAATGAGCTTTTCAGCCTAAGGAAAAGAATTCCTGTTGCCCAGGCAATGAGTGCGGTAAGCACTACCGATACAACAATGGCCGCATATCCTGGAAGTATGAAATTCATACGTCCGGAACAGAGATTTGCCGTGATATAGGCCCCGATTCCCATAAATGCCACACCGGAAAATACCAGCTGCCCGCACATTCCCAGCATAATGGAAAGGCCATAAGCCGTAATCATATTAATCAACGCCATATTTACCACAAGAACCGTATAATTATTCATTTTAAGTGAGACCAACAATGAAAAAACGATTAAAAAAATAATCATAGCCCCTGTTTTAGGGTCAAACTTACTTTTATTCATACTATTTCCTCCTTAAGCCTTATCAGCGACTTTATCAATAATTAATCCCCGAGGCCTGAATATCAGGAAGATAATCAGAATCAGGAAGACAATCGCATCCTTATAGGAGGAAAACCTGACCGTAGCAAAAGACTCCACAATACCCACCAGCAGACATCCTATAATCGCACCTTTAATGCTTCCAAATCCGCCTATGACCGTCCCGGCAAATGCCCTTAGCTGAAGGGATGCCAGGGATGTGGTAACCGTATATACAGGAGCTACCATATAGCCTCCGATAGAAACCAGAACCACGACCAGCATATAAGTGACAGCCGTTGTCATTAACGTTGATATCCCCATTAATTCAGCTGCCGGTTTGTCCTGTGCGGCTGCCTGCATCATGATACCGATATACGATTTCTCAAACAGAAGATAAATCAAAGCCATGACTGCAACTGCAACCGCAATAATCAGCAGGAACTGTGCCTGGAGCCTTGTCCCAAAAAGATTGACAGTCAGGGCATTTCCCTTGGAGTTCTTTAATATCGGGGAAATGGTCCTGGGCCAGGATCCAAATATAATCATGGTTCCTTCTGACAAGACCAGGGATGCCCCCATAGTGGCAATAATAGGCGCTACCGGGTAGGATGCCTTTCTGAGGGGCCAATATGTCACTAACATGAATATCAGGCCTAATACTGCATAAAAAACCAATGATAACGGCGCTGCAATATAAAATGGAAGCTTAAAGTCCATAAAAAGCACACATGCAATATATGCTCCTACCATCAATAAATCGCCCTGTGCAAAGTTAAGGACCCCGACCGCCCGGATTAAAAGAATCAATCCCATTGCAATCATCGCATAAATCATTCCCATCGAAAGCCCATTTACCAGCATTGAAAAAAATATGCTAAAGTTCACTTTTATACCCCCAATTCCATTCTATGCTTACCCGGGAATGCCACAGCCTGGCAGCATTCCCCCCAAGCCTGTCTGTTATCTGAAGTTAACAATCCTTACAGGAACAGCTTCCCCGCCTGTTGTCTCACACAGCATGATATACGTAGACATTACATGATAGCTGTCCTCGTAAATCTTGTAATAGTTGTTTGCGCCCTGCAGGTCTGTACTACCCATGGCTTCATTGATTTTTTCACGGTCTTCTGTGGTTCCTGCACGTTCGCAGGCTTCTTTAAAGAGATAGACACAATCATAGCCCCAGGCTGACTGCATCGCACTTTTAGCGTCATACAGTTTCTCATAATCCTCTTCAAATGCCACGGCACGTTCAGGCACATCCAAATCCCGTCCCAGAATATTCGGAGACCAGTCCGCCACAGTGTACCAGCCATTCGCTGCATCTTTTGCCACCTCGATAAAAGGGGCGCTTGCAAAACTGGAGGATCCCATAAGAGGTATATCGCAGCCCGCTGACTGCAGCTGCTGGGCCAAGGCTACATCCCATGCCTCGCTGACCCCCATTACCACCAGGCCATCCACGCCACTGCCCAAAATCTGATTGATAATGGAACTGAAATTTGATTCATTCTCTGGCGCGCCGTAGATATTGTTTTCTGAAACCGGATTGCCCTTTTCTTCCATCGCCTTAACAAAATTATCCTTCTGTATGGTGGTCGAAGAAGCTGTGGTATAAAGAACAGCCGGGTTCTTCATGTTAAGTTCATTTAGGGCAACATCTGCCATGATTGGACCGGTAAAGTCATCTGTCACCCGTATCTGCCACACATAGGGGTTCTTTGAAGCAGAAATATCCGGATTGGAGCCATTAGCAAAATAGGGAACTTTATTTTTCTCTATTTCAGGAAGTACCGCCATGCAGTTAGTAGAAAAATAGGAACCGATGATAGCCGGTACGCCGCTTTCTATCAGCTTGATTGTAGCATTAATGGCAATGGACTGGTCCGTCCCCTCATCCTGCACATCCAAAACCAGTTCTCTCCCAAGGATGCCTCCGGCTGCATTGATTTCATTCACGGCCTGATTCATTCCATTTACATAGTAACCTCCAGTCAGCTGGTTAGGCCCGGTCAGGGGGGCTGTTGCCCCTAGTACCACCGTTCCATCAAAACCTGTGCTGCTGCTTTGTGCCGTCTCTTCTTCCATTTGCTGTGCCACAGTACTCCCCCCGGACGTCCCTGCAGTCCCATTGCCGGCACATCCGCTCATCATGCCAACTGTCAATGCCATGCTTAAAAACAGTGCTGCTTCTTTTCTCATAATAATATCTTCTCCTTCTATGCTTTTATTTTTATGGTCTTAACATTACTTTGCAGGCATCCGGGTCATTGCAGGCCACATCAAATGCCTTGGCAGCATCAGCCAGGTCAAATACATGCGAAATCAAAGAATCAATCTGTATCATTCCGTTTGCCACATTCTGCATTGTCTTTTCAATCCACCATGGACGGTCAATCTTAATACGGTGCATCAGTGCCAGTGTACGGATATCGAAACCATCGTTATGCCATCTGTTGATATACAGCTGCGCCGGTTCCAGTACCCAGCTGTAAAGCCCCATAATACCTCCATGCTTGAGCACATCACTGCACAGCTGGATTGCCGAATCATTTCCTGCAACTTCGATTACGACATCAGCTCCCTGGTTGTTTGTCTCCTTCAATACGGTTCCCACCACATCATCCTTATTGGGGTTGAGTACAATGTCAGCACCCATCTTCTTAGCCAGGTTGAGCTTACCATCCACTACATCCACACAAATCACTTTTGCAGCGCCCATCTTCTTAACAACCTGGGCAATGATCTGTCCGGCAAATCCCACGCCTACCACAACTACCACATCGCCTAATTCCACCCCTGACTGCATGCCTGCATAGATTGCACAGGCTGTAGGTTCTCCCAGCGAAGCTGCTTCCATGCTCATTCCCTCCGGAACCTTCACAACACCATAGCCATTATGCACCACTGGTGCAACAAAATAATCAGCCATGGTATTATACCATCCAAAGGACATTACCTTGTCCCCCACTTTAAAGTCAGTTACATTCTTTCCCACCTCTACTATCACGCCTGCTGCCTCGTGTCCCATTTTTAATGGATAAGCATGATGGGCCTCATTGTTCCCGTCAACCTGTTCAACCTGTACTTCCCTGGGCATCTTTCCTTCTGAATAATTCTTGTCTGTCCCACATATGGATGCCAAGTATGTTTTAACCAGCACCTCATTGTCACCTGGTTTTAAATCATGCTCCTCCACCACGACCTCATTTGGTTTTTTTGTCACTACAACCCTTGTTCTCATTATTTTCCTCCTGGTATTTAGTTATTTATATAGGCTTTTAGCCTTTGAACATATATATAGCAACTATCATGCCAAAGAGAAACAACGGTTTTTTCAGGTATTTCGAAACCTTTTTCGCATTTTTCTCAAATCCTTCGCATGAAAAATTCGCATTATGAGAATTTTTATCATAATGCGAATTCCATCATTGCATTTTATTGATACGACGGTACAGAGTCGCCAGGCTGATTCCCATCTGTCTTGCAACCTGTTTTTTCCCTTCTGTTGTATTTCCGTATTGTCCCAGCAGCTCCTTCATATGAATCATTTCCCTTAATTTAAAATCCATTTCCCGTTCTTCCTGTACGTTTTCCTCCGCATGAAAAACCCTGTCTTCCATGACCTGGGCCGGCAAAGCGGAAACACCCATGATACCTGATACGCTGTCTGAATTCATGGAAATCATATACTGTACTACATTTTCAAGTTCCCGTATATTTCCCTTCCACTGATAACGGCAAAGATACTCCATGGCTTCCGGATCTATTCCGGATACATTCACCTCAAAGAAAGAGCGGTATTTTTCTATAAAATAATGGACCAGCAGCGGAATATCCTCCGGGCGTTCCCTCAGCGGCGGAAGATGGATTTCAAAAATATTCAGTCTGTAATATAGGTCTTCCCGGAATTTCCCCTCCTCCACCATTTTTTCCAGATTCCGGTTCGTAGCCGATATGATACGGATATTAAGGCTGACCTGTTTATTTCCGCCAACCCGTTCAAGCTTACGTTCCTGCAGGACCCGGAGCAGTTTTGCCTGAAGATGAAATGGCATCTCCCCAATCTCATCCAGGAATATGGTTCCTGTATCGGCCAATTCAAATTTTCCTATCTTACCACCCTTTTTTGCTCCCGTAAATGCACCTTCCTCATAACCAAACAGTTCCGATTCCAGAAGTTCCATTGGGATTGCCGCACAATTGACTGTAATGAACGGATTCCCGCACCGGTCTGATGCATTATGAATAGCCCTGGCAAACATTTCCTTTCCTGTTCCGGTCTCACCTGTCAACAGAATATTTGGCATTGTCCTGGCTACCTTTTGGGCGATTTCTTTTAAGTGTCTCATTCTTGGACTGTTGCCTAATATATGACTGAAGGTAATCTGGTTCTCCCTGAACGCTTCACCTGCAATACGTCTTCCAATATTGACGATAGTTTTAAAGTTCAGTATTTTTACTAAATCCTCCCGCCCTTCTGCCACCTTATAAAATAACGTCCCATAACTTTCTTCTCCTATTTTTATCTTCTCATAGACGTTCACACTCTCATCCTCAATCATTCTGTGAAAAACAGGATCCGGTATAAGATTAAGGATATTCTTTTCCAGGATGGATTCATAATCCATTTTAAAAATATTCAGGGCCTTCCTGTTAATGTTGCGGATCATGTTATCTGCATCCAACAGGACATATCCGTCTGAAATCTGTTCCAGTACCTGGTTTAATACCTGGTTCTGGCTGTCCAGTTTCCTATAAATCTGCTGTTCCTTCTGCCGCACCTCCTCCTCTTTTAACTTTAATGCAATAAGTTCGCACATGCTCTGGATAAAATTCAAGAGTCCCCTGCGTTCATCCTTTATCTTCTCAATATGCTCCTTTTCATAACATATAAGCCCCATAACCCCAATAACTACATTGCCATGCACAATGGGACAATGGAGATACCCCATTTCCTTACAGCTATCCCGCTGATTGCAATTTAAGCATGCAGGGCTTGTCCTGTCCACGGTAGTGCTGATTGCATACTCCCCTGTTTCAACCACCCTTTTAACAATACCGCCATTTTTAGGTATCGGCTTATAGACGGTACCAGCCACCCTCTGAAGATTACTGTCAATTACCTGTGTGTCAATACCGATTGCAAAGGTAATTCCCTGAGCAATTTTCTGAATAAAATCCCTAATATCCATCAATTCAGGCATTTCTCCCCCTCACCTTCATATGTTTTTCATGTTTATGACTACTTCTTTATAGTTTTATCATCAATAGAATAAATTCTCAATAGTTTTTGGTTTATAACCCCTGTATTCTTAGTCATATACATTTCAATCATTTAACCATATTCTTCTAGAAATTTTAAAAATATAAAAATAGCCCCGGTAGAAATATCTCCCGGAACTATTTTTGCCACATCCGCCAGTACAGCATTTTATTATAGGGTCATTTTATTTCCAATATGATTTTTGTATACATAGGCATATAGTATGTGTCCTCAAAGCATGATCCGTCTACAAGTCCACAGCAGACCTGGCAAACCGCACAACCTTGCCCTTATGTTTACGCCTGGTCAGGATCAGGCATGTGGCGGCGCACAGGATGCCTGTCTGTGTGGCAAAGGCCGCCCCAAGGCTTTCCGTATATCCGATTGTCAGGAAACCGGAGGCGGCCACTGCCGCTGAAAATAATGCATAAGGCAGCTGGGATATCACATGGTCCATGTGGACACACTGGGCGCCTGTGCTGGACAATATGGTTGTATCCGATATGGGGGAACAGTGGTCCCCAAAGACAGAGCCTGAAAGCACCGCCCCAAGGCAGCAGTAAAGCATTGCATCCCCCATTCCCAGGGCAGAAGACATCTGCACGCTGATGGGAAGCATGATTCCGAACACGCCCCAGGAAAAGCCGGTTGCCAGCGCCATGACTGCGGAAAAGACAAAGAGCAAACATGGCAGGAGCTGGGAAGATATATTGTACTGGACCAGAAGCCCGGACAGGAACGCACCCGGCCGAAGCATTCCAATCATATCAATCAGCACCCATGCAAAGAGCAGGGCAGCGGTAGCTCCCGCCACCTTTTTCATACCGTAAAATGCAGTGTAAAACAGTTCATTTCCATGGAAATGCCAGTACCTGTACACTGCCCATCCAAGTCCGGCAGCGCAGCCTGCGCATAGTGAGAGATAGGTGGACGCATGCTGGAGTATCTCAAAAACATCCCATGAACCGGAGAAGATGCACCCCGTCATATACATGGTGCCCACGCTCACTGCCACCAGGATACTAATGGGCATAATCAGGTCGGAGGCATGTTTTTCATGGGTGCTGTCCGGCAATCCGTCATCTGCCTTGATGGATGCCGCATCATTCATCCTGCCCAGATTGATGTTCCATATGGCGCTAAGAAATACCAGGGCCAGGGAAAAAATCGCATAGAAATTATAGGGTATGGTCTCTATGAACTGGTTTAACGGTGCATCCGTCCCCGGCAGTATAATGGCAAACAGGGCAATGATATATGCCCCCCAGCTGGACAGCGGGCAGATGGAGCAAACCGGCGCGCTGGTGGAATCAATGATATACGCCAGTTTCTCCCTGGAAACCTTGTAGCGGTCCGTCAGGCTTCTGGAAACCTCGCCCACGGTCAATGCGTTAAAATAGTCATCTATGAATATGATGATTCCCAGCACAACCGCCAGAAGCTGGGCCATAGCCGCGTTCTTTACCCGTTTCTGTGCCCATCTTGCAAAACCTATGGTCCCGCCGTTTTTGTCAATAAACGCAGTCAGCATCCCAAGGCCAAGGATAAAAAGCACCAGCAGCATGTTGTCAAAATCCCAGTTTCCCTCCGTATAAAAAATCCGTGCCGCCGAACCCATGACAGCTTCAACCGCATCTCCCGGACGGAAGCCGCACAGTATCAGCGCGCTGGCAATAATGCCAGCCGATATGGAAATGATTACCCTTCTGGTAGCAATCACCAATAATATGACAATCAGGGGAGGAATTAAAGAAATAGCAGTTGTCTCCATGATGTAACCCACCTTTCATCCAATCTACATAATCATGCTCATCAAACCATCACGCTTAACGGCAGCTTTCCTCCAGAATCATTTTTCCTCCGTCAATCACCCTGCAGCCCTCCAGCACACCGTCCTCTGTTTCCAGCACCAGCGGTTTGATGAAAAGCGCTGTCTTCTCGCTGATGAACTCCGAAGCGCTTCTGTAAAACAGGCTTGGGGAATGGTCCAGGCAATAATGCGCAATCCCCCCTTCCATGTAGATGGGGGACTCCATGGCTGTTGGATGGGAAGTCTCGATGGCGCCGTGCTCATCACAGCTCACATCAATCAGCAGCGCGCCTCTTTTTAAATGTTTCAGATCATCCCTGGATATGATATGGTCCCTGCGCCCCGGATCCCACAGCACGGCGTTTACTATGATATCAAACCGTCCCATCTCCTTCTTAAACTGCTGTTCCTGCCTGCGTCCATATACAGTGACCAGGGCGGCATTGGAGACAAGGGCCTTATAAGCGCCCGCGGCCGTGTTGCCGCGGCCCAGTACGGCCGCTTTCTTTCCTTCCATCAGCATGCCGTAGCTTAAACAGCCATGAATGACCGATGCCTGGCCTGCAAGAATATTATTCCTGTAAAAAATCTGGGTGTTATTCTCCAGCATTTCCTCCCAGGCATATACCTTAAGCTTCCTTTCCAGCAGAAGTGCCTTCATGTCAGGATCCACATGGGGATGGACCCAGCCGAAAACCGTGGTGCCTTCCCTAAGTTCACCCAGATACTCCGCGTCCCCTGCCTTTGGGTCACAGATAATATTGCATTTGTGCAGGATTTCTCCCCTGGGGGCAACGGAAGCTCCCATTTCCTCATATTCCCGGTCGGATATTCCCAATTTTCTTCCATAGCCCTGTTCAAAGAACAGATATCCGGCAGCCTTTCCCAGTTCCTTCATGTGGCATGGCAGAAGCGCTATCCTGTTTTCATTTTCCTTATGGCTGTTTATAAATCCCATGGTCTTCATAATCAGAACCCACCTTTTTTTGTTTTAGTTATACCATCTTTTTATTGAATGGCAAGACTAATTGGCAAGGATTGATTTTATCTTTATATGGACCGCCAAATCATTATGGTTTGTTTATCTGAGTCTTCCTATATTTTTTGAATCTTTTACATACATAAGTAAACAGATGATAGTTAATACTGTTTCTACTATGGGCTGTGCTGCAATAACACCATTTAATTCCCAAAAATAATTCAAAATGATTACTCCTGGAATAAAAAGGATTGCATTTCTTAAAAGGGTAATAATCAGCGATTTTACCGCTTTGCCTAATGCCTGAAAATAACTGGACATCATATTGATTACACCAAGCATAGGTGCTGATAAACAAAGAATTCTCAAAAAACGGGCAGTCTGCTTAATCAGCATATCATCCTGAAGGAATATGGAAGCAAGTGGTTTCCCACCGAATATAAAAACAGCAGCAGAAATCAAGCCTACCAGCATTCCGTATAATGTTGTAACTTTCACAATATCAGCCATTCGCTTTGTCTGAATTGCTCCATAGCAGTAACCGACTAAAGGCGTTACTCCCTGAGCCAATCCCACTGATAGCATAATAGGAATCATATCTAGCTTATATGCAATTCCATACGAAGCAACCGCATCAGATCCGTAAATGCCGATATAATTATTCAGTACGATATTGGATACACTCATTAATACTGTTATGAGTGCTCCCGGAATACCAATACTTACAACCTTCTGAACCATATATGTATCCGGCGGAAAACACTTTGGTGTCAGTTTTACCAGAGGATTACCTTTACGTTCTTCGCGAATCATACAGCCAATGTAATAAACCGCTGCACACATAAATCCTAAAGAGGTCGCAAGCGCTGCGCCTGCAGTCCCCCATCCAAGCACTACAATAAAAATGCAATCCAATACAATGTTAATCACATTCCCCAGCACCAATCCAATGGTACTTTGCTTAATGAGTCCGGCAGAACGAAATAAATGCACAAAACCATTTGCAAGCATAATAAAAGGGGCGCCCATAAAAATATATTTCAGATAATCGAAGGTATAAGCGGTATTATCCGCGTCTGCGCCCGCCATGTTGACCAGCAGCTTTAAAAAGACCAGTCCAAGAATAAGTGTGATGATACCTGCTATTGCTATTGCATATACGCAAAAATTCAAAGTTGAACAGACTTCCTTTTTCTTTTCTTCCCCCAATAATCTGGCAATGACGCTACTGCCGCCCATACCAAAAACACATGCAGCTGACATGATAATAAGCAGGATTGGTGCACACAATGTGACTGCGGCAATCATTGCCGGTTCTCTGGTCAGAGAAACAAAAAAAGTGTCTGCAATATTATAAATGAGGGTGGTAAGCTGCCCCAGCATAGCTGGTAATCCAACCCTCATAATTGCCTTGGTTATATTCTTTTCTTCAAAAACTGACGTCATTTTCTTTTCCTCCTTGTAATCCTTGTAATTATAATGTAAAATCAATTTAAAAAACAGGACATATGTCCTGTTGGAGGTTTTATGAGAAAAATATATGATAAAAATGAAATAGCCACATATATCGCACAAAGCAAATATCAAGCAGTTCTGGATACATTAAATGTAAATTTCTATCTGATAAAATATAAGAAAGGCGAATTGTTATCCTCGCCTTTTCAGAAAGATTTTCTTTTTCAAATTGTAGAAGGCGGTTCCGTAAATATCTACTTTATCCGCGAAGATGGAACTCGTTATTCCCTTTCAGCCGGCCACACAGACTTGTTTTTAGGTGATATGGAAATTTTTTATCCAAAAAATAATAACGTCTATGCCGAAGCCACTGAAAATCTAACCAGCCTTTCTTTTTCTATTGATAAAAGCAGAGAAATACTGCTTTCAAATAATACATTTCTTCAGCTCATCTGCAGCAGTCTTTCCACCAAGATTGCTGCAATAACAACGATTGATGCTGCTCCTGCATCTTTAGCAGAAAAAGTCTTGTCTTTTATGAAATATAAATGCGATGACGGAATAATGAAAGGTGTGGAGCAGACTGCTTTTCATCTTCATTGCAGCACAAGACAACTTCAAAGAATTTTAAACCAATACGAATCAGCAGGATTAATTAGTAAAATAGGGAAGGGAACCTACCGTTTAAACAGCAGTAAAAAGGAAGAATGGGAAACAGCGTAACGCGCCGCCTTAAGCATCTTATCTCCCGCCATGCTCCGCCAGAAACCGTGCCGACGCATCCTGTATGGTCTTAATCAGCTCCCGCAGGATTGGGTACTGGCTGTATGCCTGTTTTTCATAAAACAGGCATATGTTTACCTTTGCCTCATGGCCTTTTAAGGGGATATAGACCAGTTCCCCGCTGGCAACGCCTGCATACCGGTTACAGGCCGGATAACATGCAATTACATATCCTTCCGGATATTTCTGAAGCAATTCAATCACATTGGCTACTGTTTCCACCTGGACCATCTTGTGGGAAGATACCGTGTTGACCGTATCCTGCAGGACCGATGCCATGAATCCCGGCTTTTCCACCATTTCCTGAAGATTGGGGGCAATGAAGAAGTAATGGCTTTTTAAATCCTCCAGTGCAATGGACCGCTGCTTGGCCAGCGGCCCGTTTTTATTCACAAGGCAGCCATATTCGCCCTGCAGCAGCAGGACCTGCACATAGCCATTTACCCTCTGGTTCCGGTCTGTGTCACACCGCCCTCCTTCTTCACAGATGGCCAGGGCAATGACCGGCCTTCGGATATCATGGGACAGAAATGTTTCCGGGCACGGGACCGTGGAGTAATTAATGTTCAGGTCTGAATACTTTTCTTTAAAATACAGAATGATGTCCGGAAAAAGGAAGCCGGAAAGAGATGTATGGGCGTACACATCGATTGTTGTTAAAAAATTCTGTTTAGACAGCCCCAGCCAGCCATTATAATATTCCACAATCTGTTTTGCCTCGGGAAGGATCTTTTTGCCTGCTTCCGTCAGGACAATACCGGCATGGGTGCGACAGAAAAGGGAGACGCCGATTTCCTTTTCAAACAGCTGCAGGGCCTTTGTGAGGCTGGGCTGGGTGATATACAGTTTCTGTGCAGCCTCATTAATGGATTTCGCTTCTGCCAGGGTAATGAAATACTCCAGCATTTTCATTTTCATAAACTCCCCTCCCTTGTTCCTCCATCCAAATTTTTTTATATGGGCAATATCCAGGCTCTTATGATTATAGGTTCTTACCATTATAGGTTCTTACCATTATAGGTTCTTACCATTATAGGTTCTTATCACCATAATTCCTTATCATTATAGCTTTTTTTCATAATGCCGGATTTTTTATATATTATACAATTTCTTGTCTCTATGATATTATATTTTTGACAACTTTGTCAAATAAAATTAAAAAGAGGAGATAAGTTATGACCAAACGCGAAAGATTCATGAACTTCCTGGAAAACAAACCCGTAGACCGTGTTCCGGTGGCCTTCTTCCACCATTTCTGTCCTCCCTGTGAGTGGGGCAGGGGGCTTGAAAACCAGGATGCCTTTGAGAGGAACATCATTGGGCACAAGCTGGCCAGGGAGAAGTTTGACCCTGATGTGATTAAAATCATGAACGACACCCTGATGATCATGCCTGTGGATGTCTCCTTTGTAAACACCTCTGATGACTTACGGAAAGTCCAGGCTCCTGCCGTGGATTCCGCCTTTGCCATGAAGACCCTGGAGCTTACAAGGCGTGTGCGCGCTATCTATGAGGACTCCGACGCCCCGGTATACGCCACCGGTTTCTCTCCCTCCGTGGTGCTGCGCAACAGCCTGTGCGTGGGCGGCATCCCCGGCGAGGGAGATGAATCCAGGATGCTGCAGTTTATAAAAGAAGACCCAGATGCAGTTGCCGCCGCAATGAAAAACCTGTGCAACGGTATCTCAGCCATCAATGAAATGCTAATCAAAGAGGGGGGCGTGGACGGTATCTACATGAGCGTCAACAACCAGTCCAACTTCTTTACCGATGAGTTTTACCGCACCTATGTGGCGCCTTATGAAAAAGAAGTGATGGAGAACGCCAACAAACTGAGCAGGATTAACCTGCTGCATATCTGCGGCTACCATGGCCGTGCCAACCATCTTGAACTGTTCACGGATTTTGAGGCAGCCGCTGTGAATATTGCTGTTTTCGTGGAAGGCGTCTCCCTCAGCGAAGGCAAAAAACTGTTTGGGGGCAAGCCCGTCTTTGGCGGCTTTGCACAGGACACCGTCATCTACAGGGGTACTAAACAGGAAGTAAAGGAAGCCGCGTGGAGCATCCTGGATGAATGCGGACAGATTGGCATCATGCTGGGCGCCGACTGCACGGTTCCCAATGATATTGACGATTCCCGCCTGGAATGGGTCCGTCAGGCAGCCATTGAGTATGCCGCTGGTAAGTGAAATCCGGCAGCCATTATTTTGTAAGGAGGTTTATCATGCAACAGAAAGAAAAAACCGGTTTTGCAAAAACATTTTCCATATGGTTTGGCCTTGGCGCCCTTATGTTCGGCACCTTCTGCGGGGCCAACATGGCTTCCGGTGTCTATGCCTCCACCTACATTGTTACCTTAGGCGGCGGATGGGCCCTGGTATGGCTGATCATGTTTTTTACAGCCATGTCCTTTTTCTGCAGCGTTGGCCTGAACTTTGTCCGGTCCTATAAAATCACCAACTACAATGCCTACTATCTGGCGCTTTACGGCCTGCAAAAGCCTGGGGCCAACCCGGTTTTAAAAGGCATTGTCACCGTGTTCTTTGACATTTACACCATGATGATGGGCCTGGTAACCGTTGCTGCTACCGTTGCCCTTTTCTCCGAGCTGATGAATGTCCTGTTGGGCATCCCCACCGTGATTGCCAGTATCTTCGGCGTTCTGCTGTTTGCCGTACTGAGCATATACGGCGCCGCCTTCCTGCGCAGATTCAACACGCTGATGACCATATCCCTGATTGTGTCCCTGGTCACCATCCTGATTGCCGTAATCAGTATCCGCGGTCCTGTCCTGATGGAGCGCATTGGAAATTTTGACATTGGGACGGATTGGACCACCACAACCGCGGCCGCCCATTTCTCCATGTTTTTCTCCTACTGCATGACCTGCTCATCCTGGGGTTCCACCCTGAGCAATTACTCCGACCAGATCCGCAGCCAGAAGGATGCCATTGGTTCCGGTATCACCATCGGTCTGCTGGTCACGCTCCTGTTTGCCATGACCGGCGCCATCGTGCTTCCCTTCATGCCTGAAATCATGTCGGGAACGCCCATCCTGCTAATCTGCCAGCAGTATCTGCCCACTGTCCTTACCGCCATCTACTGGGTGGTCGTGGTACTGGCCGTGGTTTCCACTGCCCCCAGCTTCACGTTCAACTTCTCCAACCGCTGGGCCACGGTATGGAAAACTGAAAAACTCAGCCACAAAGCCAAATTCTTCATTCTCTCCATGGGCTTTTTGCTGACCTGCTGGCTGATTTCCAGCGTGGGCCTGGTGGCCATTGTCCAGAAGGGGTATGTCATGCTGGGCAACGTGGCACTGTTCGCCGTTGTAATCCCGCTTCTTATCTCCATTTACCGGGTGTGGAAAAAGGAACATTGCTGTGAGGAAAATGGTCCTGAAGCTTAACTATTTGCTTGCTGATGTCTTAGGGTATGTAAAAAACTCACCTAAAGAAAAATCGCTGAATTTGTGAGACTTCAGCGATTTTTTGTTATAATTAATTATGCGGCTAACTAATAAGCCATGAATCAGGAAGTCCTTCTGTCCCAAGGCATCTGGCAGCAGAACAATCCGTATGAACCAAGAATTGACTGCTATCCATCAAAATATAATTTCAACCCTCGAGTCAGTTCGCATTTTGCCGGAACTGACGATTCCTATTTGGGACTTATTTTACAGCCTCGATGGTGACATTATTTAGTTGCTATTTTCAGGATTTTCTCAATATCCGCTTTCCCTGTTTCTGCATCTACCTCAACCTCCATAGATACAGGGAGTGATGCGTTTAGACGCTTCACAAATGCTTCCCCTAACTTTTTTCTTCCAGATAACTCCAATACCTGTTCTTTGACATCCAGTTGGAATGACCTTCCATCCTCATTCTCTCCAGCCAGAAGCAGTTCTGACCCTCCATACTCATGGCAACCACCATAACCGTTGAAGCTCTTCTTTCCATATCGATGGTCATAGTTGTCTTTCCCCTTAATCTGCTGGTGATACATATACGTTCCAGGTGTGTACAAAAAGCAAAGATTTAATAATTTCATAGACATCCTCCTTGAAAAACAATATTTATGGTTACATTGCTATTATAGGAGCATATCTCCTTTGCCAAAAGGGACGGAATATCTATTTATTTGTCGAAAACAGCCTCCATCGTTTCATGCAGGTAATCGTTAAATCGATGCAGTTCTGTTATTGCTTTTTGAATGGATGGAATCTGGTATATCTCAAGAATCTTTTTATAATACACTTGTTCCAGATTACTCTTTGGTATGAACAGCCAGCCAATGTCCCGTTCACGCATAAATCCCCTACTTACCTTAGCAAGTACAAATTCGCTTTCCTCTGTTCTTCCAAACGTATAGGTACTCCCCTCCCGCTTTAAATCTTCTCTGGCCACCTGCATGATGGTACGGGCAGTTATGCCGGCATATTTTGTTTTATCCATAAGTATCTCACGATATACGTTTTTTATATGCTGCAGATAAAAGGGGGCAATGATTCTACCTGCGTATTTATGTAGGAATACGCAGTTTTCCCAGCTTTCTTCCAATTTTTCACGAAAACGTTTAGGCGTTAAACAACAATTGCTTTCCAGGATAAGCTCCTGTGTACGTTTCATACCAACTACCGTTTGATATTTTGCGCCTTCGGTTACTTCCAATGCCGCCTCCAACCTTCGGTTAACACATTCTGACGTCAGTGCCCCATCCTCTAAGATATCTTTTAGTTTTTCCATGTTCTTGATTTTATTAAAGAGGTCCAATATATAATTGAAGCCGGTCTCCGGAATCTCAATGAGATACCGCTCGAATGCATATGGCTTATCTATTTCCATTGAAAACCCATCTTCTACCTGCCTGACCAGGCACTCTAATATCTTACGGGCAGTCTCCAGTTCTTTCCGGCGGTTTAAATATGAAAGCTTAATGGCAAAATCCTTAAATATATCCTTCTCTTTCTGTTCCAGGCATATATCCACCCGATAGGCATCCAGTTGTTTTTCGATAAACTGCAATTTTTCTATCCGTTCCTCTTTAGCAAAATTCCGGTTATCTGCAATATGATAGATATAAATCTGCTGAAAAAAATAGGTAATAAGTGCTTCTGCCTTACTCAGACAGAGAATCTGTTCCAGAAATGAATCGTTTGTTTTCTTAAGATAATTCTCTGGAAACTCTTTACACATCTTCATATAGACATCCTTAGTTCCTCTTTCTGCTATTCTGACAATGCTTTTTATTTTATTGCATCCCTCCCCCATTTCTATATACATACGATTGATTCTATTTTTGATATATTCCCTGCCTTCTTTACAAACAAAGTCCAAATAATAAGCCAATACCTCATTCATATCAATGGACCAGTCCATTTTTTTCATATTATCAAAAAGTTTCCGGTTTACACCTTTGATATCCTCATGCAGAAGCCGTATCCAGCTTGCAAAAAATTCAGCCTTTTCATCAACCTGATAATTCCGTAAATTCAGATATAATACATTCTTATCCGGCTCAGCAATAAGTGCATGGGACAGGCGTTTGACATGTTTTTTTATTTTCTCTTTTTCTAAATCCCGGTCATACTTAAACGCCCCTGCATCAGGGTACAATATGTCAAACGTCCTAGCAATTGTGCCTGCATAAACAGTCCCTTCATCCATCCTCATACCTGCCTTCCGACTTATGATTCCTTATCATTATTATAGCCTAAAAGATGCTAGATACAATCCATATATCAAGATACCCTTCTTTATTACCCACTATGCCTCCCTGACCCGCTTTTATAAGCTAACACGGCGGCTTACGGTACACTACACTTAATCACCTAATATCTTTCCCTTACATCATTCTCAAGTCCTACGCACCCAAAAAGCCCCAGGAGAGTCATCTCCCAGGGCTAAGGCCTCTATTTCCCACGCCCTAAAAATACCATTTCCAGACCGCAATTTCACTGATTTTTCTTGCACAGACTACCACATTTTGTTGTTTTCTTCATTACTTCCCTCCAATAACATGAACCACATCCAAACTGCCGCCCCCTTAATGAGTAGTTATATTAAACCTCCAGCCTCACCCCGATTCCCTTTTCTTTCGCTCTTTTATAGGCAATATTGGCGCAGGCAACATCGAATGCACCCATGCCCATATGGGAATAGACCAGGATCTCCCCGTCATTCTCACGCCCCGCCTTTTTTCCGCTTAAAAGCTCCGGAACATCTGCATACACCAGGCTCTCATCCAACTTGACGCCATGGGTCAGGTCGGAGCCTGTAGTATAGTGCAGCAGATCCTCCTGCCGTACCCCCAGCACCCATTTGTCGGCCAGCCTGGCCACCTCCGGATCGATATCCTGGAAACCGTTGATGGCGACCACTGTCATTCCCGGCTTTATCCAGTCCTTCTCCACCAGGATTTCACGGCTGCTGCTGCAGGTCATAAGGATGTCGCAGCCCTCCACGGCCTCCTTTGGGGAGGCGCAGACCGTAAACCGCACGCCGCTCCCACCGTACATCTGCGTGATTGCTTCGCAGGCAGCCGGGTAAGCGTCATAGAGACGGATTTCCTCCAGCGTCTTAAATTCCTCCAGGAAACCGCCAACGCCGCTTCGTCCCTGACTGCCGCAGCCAATCACTGCCAGCACGCCCGGATTCTTTTTCGTCAGGCATCGCGCGCCGATTACGCCATGGCCGCCTGCGGTACGCATGGTGGTAATATCAGTTGCGCTGACTACCGCCAGGGGAGAGCCTGTTTCCGTGTCATTCACCAGGACCAGGTTGCCATGGCTGAAGGGATACCCTTTGGCCGGCTGGTTGTAGATGTTAATCCACTTTAGGCCCAGCACCTTCTCCCGCGGTATGCTGACAGGCATGGCAATGAAGCGGTTTTGCTTACCATCGCCTGTTGACAGGAAGCTGTTCTGCCCCAGCACAATGCTCTCCTCCCCTGCCTGGCAAAAGACCTTCTCAACCGTATCAATGACATCCTTTCTGCTGAGCACGGCCTGCACATGGGCCGTACTTAAGTATAATATTTCTTTCTTTTCCATTTGTCTTATTCTCCTTTTGGTTTAACAGCATCCCCGTTTTTTTCCGGTCATACTCAGATATTCTGCGTCCCAGTCATAGGACGGCGGCAAAAGAAGATTGGGATTTCCCTGAATATCATGGTCATATACATTTCCCCACTCCTCCAGGGTCTGATCCTCCACGGCAACGGTCACATGCTCTGTCCCACAGGCCAATACCCTTCCCAGTTCCGCCTGTAATGCCTTTGCAAGCTTCATCTTGGTATCCTTATCCCTGCCTTCAAATAATTTCACTGTAATATGCGGCATGACTGCGCCCTCCTACCGTTTAAACAATTTTCCAAGTCCCAGATCATCCCTGATGCCAAGCTCGCGCAGCGTAGCCCACCAGGTTGCCTGGTTGCTTGTGATTACGGTCTTGCCGAAATCCTGTTCCATCATAGGCACCACGTCCATAATTCCCAGCCCGGTACAGCTGACAAAAACAGTATCTGCTTCCGGCACATCCACCTGTTTGGTAAGATTATACATCATATCCGGAGTAACCCTGGGCATCAGCAGCGGATCCTTATATCCTAGTCCCTTGATGTCCAATACCTCAAAGCCATTATCCTCCAGGAACTTCTTTTCCACCTGGTCCACCTCTTCTGAGTAGGGGGTGGTAACAACCAGCTTCTTTGCTCCCACCGCCTTAAGGGCCCGGACAAGAGCCGTAGAGGTGGTCATTGCCTTTTTCACGCCTGAGGCAGCCTTAATCTGCTCGCATAATTCCAGGTCATAGCCATAACCTTTAATCAGGCTTCCCGTTGTGCAGGGGAAAACAATGATATCCTGTCCCGCCTTTCCCAGCAGGGCGGCTCCGTCCACCACCCGCTGGCTCATTTCATACAATCCGTCCGGATCAACACGCTCAAACAGAATACGGGTTGTATTGATTGTCACGCCTTCCGGCAGATATTTATGATATTCATGCTCCGGTGCGGACCCGGTATGAGGAAATACAAGCCCTACTTTTCCACGCCAGCCATAATACATTTTCCGCTCTCCTTTCTGTAACTGAACCTTCCGTGTTTATTTCAGCAGTTCCCCAAAGGCTGCCATGTTCTCAACCTTCTCAATATTCAGCACGAAGTCAATCAGCTTCTCAACCGTCGGAGCGCTGTAATACTGACCTGCATTCATACGGAACAATTCCACAAATTCCTCACGGGACAGCATGTTCTTTGGATGTCCCTTGTGGAAGCGCATGCTCTCCTCATATACCTTGCCGTCCTTAGTGGTGATGGTAACCGTCTTTTCGGGGTGGCTGCCGCCCTGGAATACATTAAAGGAATGGAGCAGGGTATCCTCCGGATCTGTTCCGCCCTTCACACGCTTTGCCAGTTCCATGATGCGGGGATCATTGAATTTGTCCGGTGTAAACCAGTTGGGGTTGGGCGTTGGGTCTAACAGATAGCTTGCAATAACAAAGGGGGTGCTGAACTGCGCTTCCATCAGAGAAGAATATCCCTTCTCCGGGCAGTGCATGCGGTACTGGATGGGCGGATTGATTACAATCTCCTCAATATCCTCCGGCTTGATGCTGTATTTCTTTGTCATATCCGCAACAAGTTCTACCGGGTTCTGCACCCACATATTGGCAGGCCAGTGCTTAATCAGGATTTCCATGATCATGAACTGATCCATATCCTTATTCAGCCAGCTGCGGTCTACCGCATCGGTCAGCTGCTCGCAGTAGCCATAGGGGATGTCAAAGCAGCCCTGCATATTGGCAATGCCATATTTCGCGCACAGTGCAGCCTCAATACCGCTCTGGGATACATGGCCCCACTGATAGTGGTAAGCATTGGACATGGTTGCCTGCTGCATGTTGGAAGCCATCTCTGCAAAATGACAGGACAGGCCAAATGCCTTATCAATCTGGGTTGCATCCAGTCCCATCAGCTTGGCGGCGGCAGTGGTAGCGGCCCAGATATTCCAGTTGGAAATCGCCCATCCCTGATTATGGTCAAAATCAGGCCCTGGCTGTACTGCCATGGAAACACGCATACATACCTCAAAGCAGGCAATGAGCGCTGCCAGGTATTCCTTACCTGTTGAATGCTGATCCTCAGCTACCGCAATCGATACCGGGACAGCGCTTGCAGAAGGGTGACCGGTCCAGGAGCAATCCTCCCAATCCAGGATATCGGAAATTGTGCCATTTACAAACACGGCATTTGCCGGGGAAAGCTTCTCGCCCGTTGTCCATACAGTTGCGCTTCCGCCAACTCCGTTGTTCAGCTCGCTTCCGATTTTTACCGCATTCTGAGCCAGCTCATCCATCTTGGCCGCCAGGGACACCCCAAGGGTGTGCAGTGTCATCAGCTTTGCCCGCTCAATCACCTCAGCAGGGATCTTGTCGTAGGTCAGATTTGCCGCATACTCGGCTAAGACCTGGGTGTAATTGGTTCCATTGTTTTTGAAATAAGACATAATATACCTCCTCGTAATATCTTCTTTTGGACTTTGTCCATGATTTTCCTAATTTGGTGCTATCCATTCAGGGCAAGGCTTTTTCCCAGCCCTGAACCATCACTTAAAAAATCGCGTTAACCAGGCAGAAATAGGGGATACCTAAAATAACATACACCAGGCAGGCGATACCTGTATGGGAAATGATCATCTTTGCATCCAGCTCCTTCTGTCCATAAAGCAATGCGGAAAGTGCGGATGCGCCGGGAAACATCAGGCCAAGGCTGGCGCTGTAAATAATGACAATACCCAGCAGGCCCATGTTTGCTCCCATCTGTTTTCCCAAGGGAACCGTGATTGCTATGAGGAACAGGGCTACACCGGTGTTGCTTCCCAGGTTTGTCAGGATCAGCGTTACAATCAGGATAAAGGAAATCAGTACCGGGATGCTTGCGTTGGCAAAAAGCGGATTCAGGATGCTTGCGAACAGATCCAGGATTCCGGTGGCATCAGAGGTCAGGGCGTTTGCAATGGGAATCGCTGCCGCACAGATGAGGATTGGTTCCCAGCGGACGCCCACCTGGGATACCTTAGCAAAATCCATCAAGGGCTCACCATCCATCTTTACCAGGCAAAGTATGGCAATGATCAATGCGTAAATGCCTGCCGTTGTAAACTTCTTATTGATAATCTGCACAACCGCCATCTCAGGAGGCATGACAGAAGCTACCAGTGTAATCACCATGATGAAGAGGAAGGTTCCCAGATAAATCCCCTGAACCTTTGTCATGCCCTTCTGGCTGGATGCCAGCACGCCTGCGTCAAAATCAGCCAGCTTAGAGAAATCATGCTTAAAGATGTACTTCATCGCCAGCACGCACAGGAAGATGATGGTGGTTCCGATCAGCAGCGCGGAAAAAATGAAAAGGGGGTAATTGGCAGGCGCACCAACCGCCGCCGTATAGGCGTTGCACAGGGCAAGCTGCCAGCCCTTAAAGGGAACACAGAACTCACCCATGCCGCAGGCCATGGCCATGTAAATCGTCAAGGCTTTAATAAAGGACGAGTTCTTATCGTATCCTACAATATCAGCCAGGTTCTGTATCACGTTCCATGCCAGCAGGATAACGCCGATGGAAATTGTCATGATGGACGAAACAAAGAATCCCATGAAAAACATGAATACAAACAGGATGGGTCTCCCTTTCAGGAAAGGCCGGCTGATGATCCATCTGGCAATGTATTCGCCAAGTCCGCAGGACGTAACGCCGCCCGCAAGAAGCATGAACATCAATACCTGCCATACCACAGAGCTTCCCAGGCTCAGGGCAATCGCCTCATTTACCGTGCAGTAGCCGCTCATGCCCAGCGCTACGATCCCCATCAGTGCGGGCCAGGCAAGGCCCACGGTTGACCACAAAAACAGGACCGCGATAAAAATCCCAAGAACCTTCATTCCCACCGGAGTCAGGGGCGGGATGGGTGGAAGCATACCAAATCCAAACATGAAGAACAACCCAATCAACGTATAAATACAATACTTTAAGTCTTTACTATTTCCATTTGATGCAGTGCCCATTTTTTATCCTCCATTCTATCCAAACGTTTATTTTCCTGTTTCCAGATAGTGATTGATTTCTTCCACTGTCTTTCCTGCCAGTCCCAGATTCTCCAGGGTAAGGCCGCCCGCGTAGAAATCTTCATTGTCATTCAGCACCGAGGCCAATGTCAGCAGGGCCTCTACCACAGGTGCCTTAATGCCGAAGTTTCTTGCAATAGAAAGCAAAAGGCTGTTTCCGGCATGCGCATCTTCCACCACATAGCGGTCATGGACCCCCTTTACCGGGCCTGCCAGAACGCGGAACTGAGCCACCTCCGGATGTTTTGGATACTCCAACAGCGCATAAATCTGTCCCACGGCGCGGGTTCTCTGGTATCCCATCTGATCCATCACACGCTCACGCTCATCCTCCACCGCCGCAATAACAGTTGCCACTGACGGAGACATTCCATCCTGATACAGGCGGAAGTCATTCATGGTCTCCATCTTGGATGTGTTCATCAATGTGCCTGCAAGATGGATTGATACGTTGGGTGAACTCAAGGTTGCCTGAAATACATTCTTGACGGCGCGGCATGGATATACCTTGGAAAGTCCCGCCACAAGGGCGTCATTGTCGCAGGCCGGGAATGCGGCAACCGGCTTCTCAGCATAGGGGAACGCGCAGGTTACCGTTGTGGGGGAAACCAGACGGCAGGGGCCGATATTGCCCTGCATTTCACCTACAACAATCTTTCTGTCTCCCAGTTTCTTCTTCAATGTAATGGAAGCACAGTTTCCGGCTGAGAAGCAGACCACCTGCCCCTCCTTCAGATGAGGCGCAATCCAGTCCGCAATCGCTTCATGGCGCTTCACCATGGCAGAAACCAGCACTACCTCTGCATTCTCCAGGGCTTTCCCTACATCAAATGTAATCTCATGGATTACCGCGTGCCCCGTCCCGCAGCTTCCAACCATATCCACTTCATTTCCTGCTTCCTGGATTGCTTTCAGCCTTGCGCCATGCCACTCTTCGTCGCATACGGTCACCTCGTGTCCCTGGATGGTCAGGTAGGCCGCCATGAAAATAGCTGTGCCTCCGCCGCCAATCACTGTTACCGTTGTTGCTTTTCCCATTGTTCCATACTCTCCTTTGTGATTTTTTGAACTATAATCAAACCATAGTTTTCCAATAGATTTACTATGATTAAATCCTGCTTATGTCCGTCCATCAGCCACGTTTCAGATTTTATGGTTGATGGTGTTTTTTCAAACATATTTCCCCGGTTTTATCAATTTAAAAATTTTGATATGAATAAATGGTCCGTGCTCTCTCCCACGCGCTTCAGCGCGGAATAAAGCAGCATCTGTGTCACGGAGAAAAAGGGTACCGGAATCACCTTCTCCAGTTCTTTTTCAATGCCTGAATTCAAATCCAGCATCGGGTGATCAAAAATTACCGCGTCCGCCTTTGATAAGTCTGCTGTTTTCAGACGTTCAATCATGTCTTCGCAGCAGATATTGATTACGGTATACGGGTTCACATCCGTGCTTTCCGCCATGTTAATACTCTGAACTATGTTAAAATCCATATTTTCAAAAAACATACTTTCCAACAAGCTGAATTCGTTGGAAAAGATTGAAACAATCGCAATCCGTCCGGCCCGTATCTGCCGTAATGCCCTGACCAGTTCAAAGGCCGGCATTAAGACCGGGACCCCTGTAATCTGCTGCAGCGTGTTGATGATCTCGCTCCCCCTGATGCATCCGCCAATCAGATTCGTTATGGCTATGACATCCGGCTGCGCATCCATCAAAAGGCTGGCCGCATCCGGGAGCTTCCTGGTTACCTCCAGAAAACCGTTGTAGGATACTTCCCCAAAAGGCACCCGGGTCGTGGTGATCTGAACCCGGTCCGGTACGTTCTTATGAAACGCCTTTTCTATGGAAGCGCTTGCCCCCATTACAATAAGACCGATTAATGCCGTATCTTTCTGCTGAAACATATCGTCCCCTCCCAAACTATCCTTTTTAACATTCTTCATTGTATCACAACTATTGGGGGAACAATAGTGCTCTGTCTGTTTTTTATACTATTATTTATAGCAATTAATATGCCAACTCTTTTATTACTATTTTTATTGTGGATTTATACCAGCTTTTGTCTAAAATACGCCGCTATATTGGACACTATTTTAGATACATTGACAGTCCGTACCGGTCATGTTATAATTAATCCTATAATTTTAATATTCATACTATTTTGATACTCTTGTTTTCCGGAGGGATAATGAAAAGAGAAAAAAGATCGGATAAAATATATAAAGTAATTTCACGGCACACCCAGGACTTAGAGCTTTCACATCTGGACGCGGGACTTGTATTCCTTCAAATTCAGCATCTTGCGCAGGAGACAGGAATCACGCCCAACAATGTCAGCCTGGAAGCAAAATTACTCTACGAGGGAGGGCGGCTGATCCGGATCGGCAACCGCCCTGTAGCCTATGCCTCCCTTGACCATATAGAAAAGCTTCTTGGCCACACAGTAGAAACACGCGTCTTTCCCTCCCCTGACAGCTTTATCCGGTACTGCCTGCCAGGGCAGGAGTCTGACGCCCCGCGCCCGCGCCTTCATTTGGCAGAGTCCTTTTCCGCCTCCTCCTTTGAGCATATCATCGGATGCAACGAAAGCCTTTCCGTTCCCATCAAGCAGGCCAAAGCCGCCATGCTCTATCCGCCCCACGGCCTGCATACCCTTCTAACCGGCCCTACCGGAGCAGGTAAAAGCATGTTTGCACGGGCCATGTTTGACTTTGCTTCCAGAAGCGGGCGGATCCCAACCGGGAAATCCCTGATTACCCTGAACTGCGCAAACTATGCGGACAACCCGCAGCTGCTCATGTCTCTCCTATTTGGCTATGTCAAGGGTGCGTTCACCGGGGCTGAACGGGAGCGAAAGGGTCTGATTGACCAGGCCAATGACAGTATTCTCTTTCTGGACGAAATCCATCGGCTCAGCCCTGAAGGCCAGGAAAAGCTTTTCCTTCTCATGGACCAGGGGACATACAGCCGTCTTGGCCAGACGGAGCAGGAGCATCACGCAAATGTGCTCATTATCGGGGCAACCACTGAAAATCCATCCGAGGTCATGCTGCATACCTTTTTGCGCCGTATGACCGCGCAGATAGCGCTTCCTTCCCTAAGGGAACGCACCATTTATGAACGCCTGCAGTTAGTCATTTTCTTCCTCTGGAAGGAATCCAAGAACATCCGGCTGCGGATTTCCATCCATTCCACTGTGTTTAACGCACTCTGTTCCTATGAATGCAGTGCAAATATCGGCCAGCTTTCATCTGATATAAAGCTGGCCTGCGCCAATGCATATTTTGATTATTTATCCGCAGTCAGCCCTTCCATGCATGTGCAGCTAAGGCATCTGACCGAGCAGGTACGCAACGGCCTCTATACCATACCCACGGCAAACAACAAGCTCCTGGATTCCATCCTGAAAAATGAACAGATGACCATTGACGGAGCCTGTTTCTTTGAGCAGAACCTGCAAAACTGCATCCGTGAGCATGATGACATATGGTTCAGCGCTTCCATCTCATCTGCAAATGGCTGAATAGCGATAAAATTCATTGCAGGACACTATTTTATTTATTTTCTTCCCACCCGGATAATCCACTGAATGATAGCTTGGATTGGATTACTTATTTCCATTAGATATAATCATATCATATATCCATGATATGGTTATAAAAATAAAGCCCCAGGAGGATTACCTCCCGGGGCCAGGGTCTCTGTTTCCCACAGCCTGAAAAACACCCATTTCCAGGCCGCAATTTTACTGATTTTTCTTGCACATAGTGCCATATTTTGTGGTTTTCTTCATCATTTGCCCCAAAATACCGCAGTTACATCCGTACTGCCGGCACACCTTAATGTGGTGCTGCGGCGGATTAGATGCCAATCATACAAATCTTCTAATGAATCTCAATGACTCCCTGATGTTCCATCCCCATTTTTTGATGTAGTTCCCTGCATCGCCACAATACCGCTTTCCACTGCATATCATCTAAATCTTCTGGCTTTTTCATCCCCAAAACATGATCAAATGATACCTCTACATGGTTAATGGCCTCATACGCTGCCTGCTGCAATGACTCATCCTGTTCTGAAGTCTGGGACGGAATATCCTTGTCTTCCGAAAAAGCATGGTCATGGTCCATCAGCGGATACAAGCCCATAAGCTGCCCACTCTTATTATTCATGAAAAATCCAAAATTAGCTCCGTGGCGATCTTCATTGCCAAGTACATAATCTGCTATTTGCATGTTATAATAATTGGCAGCATCCATCCCTTTTACCATATCATATTCATTTTTATTGTGATAACTGCAATATACCTGAAAGTCTTCCCATGGTACAAGGGCAGTTTCTTCGGATGAGATAATACGGCATTTTACTATCTTTTCCCCCCTCTTATATATTTTATCTATATAATCTTGATCTGCTATCTCCTCCAGCCTGCTGTTTTCTGCCTCGATATAGCTTACATGGGGGATATTAAGCGCATCTAATATCCTGCTGGCCGGCAATTCCTTTTTTCCGACTTTATACAGATAAAGCCCGTCCGTTTCCCTTATCCAGGCTTTGGCCGCCATCCCCTGAGCAGTGAACTCCGGTGTTTGAATCCTCTGTACAAGTGTATGGAATGTCCGGTTAGTACCAAGAAGAGCCGTTGATGTTACTGCTTTCTCCAATGGATTCTCAAACAGGCTTACCTGTTCCCATGTATATGTTTCTTCCACGTCTTTCATCCAGTAACAGTCAGAAAGGGAAGCAAAATGAAATAGCCTGGCTATCATATATGGATTACTCTGGCTGATACGAAAACCGGCCAACAGTTTTTTTGCATTGGTCCTGCCAATATTCATGGTGCGGTTCTCTGTCCATCCGTGCATGACATCATCGTAGTTTACATCCGGATAACGCAGCGATATGGGGAGTAATTCATAATTCAATATTTTACATCTGTAATCTTCTATCTCTAATACAGGGATATCTTTTAGCATGATATATGTTTTATTCATTGTCGCTCACCTCTCTTCTCTTAAATACGGAATAATCAGTATATGGATTTTATTATATCATTATTTTTATGCATTATCTATTTCTTTATTGGGATAAAATGCCTATCCTTATCGACATTATTTCCAGCAATACATTATCATTTTGACATTGCGTCATTCGGAATACTTGTTTCCGCTTTTTCTTCCAGAAATCTTATTCCTAAAGTACCAGATATCATGACATCTGTTCCTCATCCTGCTTAAAGGCAGAGGAGTTTTCTCTTAAGGCCCCAGTAACACCTCCCTGATTGATGCCTTACTGACACCGGTAGCTTCTTTGTTTCCATTTTATCACACCACTAGCAAGTATGCCAATCTGGCTCTTGTCAGTTAATGCTGAACACCCATCAGCGAAGGTTGTAACTTTAATCCGTCTCCACCTGTCGATATGCCATCCCATAACATTAATTGGAATTAGACACTAATATTAGTATAGCAGAATAAAAAAGAGAACACAAAATATTTGATATTAAGTTTGGAAGGGTTAGTTCCTAATGATGATTCTGTCCGACTGCTGAGCCACGAATTGGAGGATTCAGATTACAGTTTATTGTATCAGGCTTACTCTGCCAAAGGCAGAAATCCCGCAGTGAATCCCAAGACCATGTTTAAGATTCTAACCTATGCCTACTCTCAAACCATTTACTCCTCCAAAAAGACCGAGACTGCCTGCCGCAGGGATATCAACTTCATGTGGCTGCTTGCCGGAAGGAAAGCTCCGGGGCACTCCACCATCTCACGGTTCCGTTGTGGACAAAGGATGTCTGTATTATTCTTTTTGTCTTTTTTACCTCCATACCTCTTATGTGTTAAAACCAATAAAATATCCCCGGAAAAGTCATCTTCCGGGGCTTGGCATCTACTTCCTGCAGCCTGAAAAACACTCTTTTCCAGGCCGCAGATCCACTCAATTTTCCGTCAAAAACCACAAGCGTCATCTAAACTGCCGCAGCTTAATGTGTTGCTGCGGCGGAATGGATGCCAAGTTTGGTGTTAATGGCGCCCTATTAGATTGCCTTAGCTGATACCGAAACCAGTTAGCAGCCGTTGCAATGGCAGTTCCGGATTGATAAGCAGATTCATCCCAAAGGCCAACGTATAATACCGATTTAAAATTCTACAATATATTTATCTGATATTATATTTAAAAATCTCCTGTCTTTACCGGCAGCTTACCCGTAATTTCCTTATACTTTTTCCAATCCCGATGCCAATACTGATACATCTGATTCTCCCGGTAATCTGTTAACGCATAATTTTTTTTCAGATATGCGCCGAGATATGCCGTCACCTTTTTAGCTCCATTAATATTTAAGTGATCTCCTCCGTCCATCGTGTCAGTTAGCCAATTTATTCCCAACTCCTTTTCCAGTAGGTTGAAATCCAGATATGGAACTCCTTTTCCCAGTGCGTATTCATTTACCTCATTATGCCGTTCATAGCTCCAATTCAGCGGAGCTGGAATACCAACCAGAAGGACCTCTATATTATTTTCCCTGCAAAGATTCAAGATTCGATCCATCCAAAATCTTACCATTGGTTTACTCTTCTCCTTTTTATCGGTTTCTTCCATATAAGTTCCACCGGTATATGGTTTCGTTTTATCGTTATAATTATATCCCTTTAGTGGATTTCTTTCTGTTTTAGCTGCCATGTCACTTTGATTTAACCATGTCTTCCATAGGTTATGATATTTAAAAACAGGAAAGTAATAGTGTGCGGTATTCTTTATCACATGTTTTAGTTCCGTCTGTATATCTCTGCAATGATAAAATTGATCGGTTTCCAGAACTACCAATTGGGGCGTCTGTGTTTTCAATACTTCTTTCAGCCAAAAATATGACTCCATTGTCCTCTGCCCTGACTGTCCGCAAATATAGGAAGTAATTCCATTGGTATTCCACAATTCCATTGGCAATACCCCTGTCTGGATTTCACTGTCACCCAGAAAAAGAACCTGCAGCGTCTGCGCCGGCTCAGACAGCACATTGACTGCATGAATATCACGGCTTTCCACCCCGCTTTCCGTTGTATATGTTTTTGGCTTCACAAGTCTGAAGCTCCACGACATCAGACAGAAGAACGTGAAAAAAAACAACAGGCTTCTCATATATTTCAAAGGGTTTCTTCCTCCTGATTAAAAATTCGCGTAAATTAGTTCTACTGGCATATAGCCAACGCCATAAGCCCCAAACAGGCAAATGGCCAACATCACACTGTAATAAAGACTCCAGCGAAGCGGTAAGGGGAGCTGTTTTATATCCCGGCGCACATCCCGCCCTTTTTCTTCAGCCAAACTGATAAAAAAGACAACGGTTAAAGCGGCTCCTATCAACAGATAATCCCCTCTGTCCAGACCCAGGGTCAGCAAAGTCCCGTTCCAAAAAGACGACAGGTTAAACTGTGTAAAAATACGTGCAAACATCTGCAAGCCAATCCGCAGACCTTCAGCCCTGAAAAACAGCTCTCCAATCACCACCAACAGAAATGTCCTGCCAACCTGAAACAGATGATAAAGGGCAGACGACTGATTCAGCTTGAAAAACCGGCACAGTTTTTCTGAACATGGGCGCATGGCAATGGACAGAGTAATCAGCACAAAATAATAGAGCCCATAAAATATATAGCTCCATCTTGGCCCGTGCCATATTCCATTGCAAAGCCATACCGGAAACAGCCCCAATGCGGCGGCGGTTACCTCCCCCCAGTGCCGGTTATGTTTTCTGGCTGTCCTTGACAGCTTTCTTACCGGCCCCCACATAGATACCGGATAAAACACATATTCTTTAAACCAGCTTCCCAGCGTAATATGCCATCTTCTCCAGAATTCCGATACGGTCTTTGAGAAAAAAGGGCGTCTGAAGTTTTCCGGCAATGTGATTCCAAATATTTCACCGGTGCCAATAACAATATCCATACAACCGGAAAATTCCATATACAGCTGTATTGTATAGGCAACGGCTGCCACACTGATTACTGTCCCGTCATAGTTTTGATATCCGTCATATACGGTTTTCACCAGGACATCCAGCCGGTCTGCCACCAGCATCTTCTTGAAAAGTCCCCAAAAGATTCTCTGAGCCCCAGTTGCCAGCCTCTCCATGGTAATGCTGCGTCCTGCAAACAGCTCCCTTCCCAGCTCCCCATAGCGGCAGATTGGTCCTTCCATAATAGTCGGAAAAAAAGAAAGAAACAAAGCCAGCTTCCCGATATTTTTTTCTGCCGGTATTTTTTTGTAATATATATCTATAAGGTATCCTGCTGCTGATAAGGTATAGAATGAAATCCCAATGGGCAGAATCATGGCCTTCAATGTGAATGGCTGTTCTGACGTTATAAAACTGATGATGCGGTTTCCATTGGCGGCAAAAAAGTTATAGTATTTCATATATGCCAAGTTTTCCATCAGCAACAGGATACAGAAAATCAGAAATCCTTTCTTTTTTTCAATCAGAAGACCTGATAAATATGTAGTTATGGTTGCCGCCATGATATAGATAATCAGTGTGCCGCTGATACAGTAATAGAAATAATATCCAAACAGCAGCAACACATAAAAGCGGTATTTCACCGGCATAAGCTGATATGCGATCATAGATGCCGGGAGAAAAAGGACCAGATATAATGTTGTATGATAAGCCATATTACCGTTCTTCCTTAAGCCTCTCTATCATTTGCCACAAGGCTTTGGCTGAATTGAAGTTCTCTGCAACGATATCTGCAGGAGAAATGCGGATATGATAGGTATCCTCCAACTCTGCAACTAATTCCAGTATCAAAAACGAGTCGAGGATATGGGCATCAATAAGAGCCTGCTCCTCCATGTAATTTACATCCGGTTCCAACTCCTGCAATATTTTCATTAATTCGTCCATCCGATATTTCTCCTTCCGAAAATGGTTTATAAAACAAACTGGTCAGTATTGAAGGCCTGAATTGAATCAAACCGGTTATCTTCCTATACACAAGGATTCCGGGCAGTTCCCTACTGAGAAACAGCGCTATCCCTTCTGTTATCGAGTAAGCTCCCATCTTTTCAAAAACCAACACATCACCTCTATGGACTTCATTCAGCCACATATTTTTCGCAAGCACATCATTGACCGTGCAAAGTGCTCCACATATATTCCAATAGGCTCCTTTGCAGCTTTTTCTGGGAAGCTGCCGATAGAACGGAAGCCTCATCCCCATAATCTGTCCGTCATAATGCATTTGATGGATTCCGCCATCCACAATGGCATAAGATTCATTTCCATTCTGTTTCAGTTCCTGGATGGTTGTCACATAATATCCGCATGTGGCCGTGAGGCTTCTCCCAAGTTCCAGGGTGAGCGTTCCCTGAAAGCTCATATTTTTTACGCACATTCTCAGTTTCTGGAAGGCTGCTTCCACTTCCCATCCTTTCTGTTTCTGAAAATATTCCACATATATCCCTGGACCATACTCCATTTCATCCAACTCTATTCCATACCGTTTCTTGAATTGTTTGTAAATTCCATTCAGATAAAGTAATTCTTGTGTCATAAAGCTCACATCCGTTTTCTGTGTTCCTGAAAAATAATGCAGCCCTGCTATCTTTAAATATGGATTTTCAAGACTCTCTATCATCAATTCCTCCACCAGACTGAGCTCCATACCAAATTGATTTCCGCTGGTCAGCCGAAGCATGATACGAATATTCCTTTCATATTTTTGAGCCAACTCGGAAATCAGCAAAAACTGTTCTTTTGATTCTGCTGTAACGACCGGCAGTGTCATCTCTTTTCTGAAAATCCGTTCCAGTTCCTCTTTCTTTTTTAACACTCCGGACAAAATAATCTTCTCCGGCTTAATTCCCTGATTTCTACAGATATCATATTCCCCTGCCGAACATGCCTCAATCCTATTTACCCGTTCTGCCAGTGCAGCAACCAGAAAGGGATTTGCTTTCATTGCATAACAAATATTGATATCTTCACCTGACAGTTTCCTAATCCGCTCCACATTTTGGATTAATTCATCAATATCAAACAGATAGAATGGCGTCTTATATTGTTTTGCTGCTTCCTGTAAAATCGCATCCGTCATTTACGCGCCTCCTTTCCAGGTTTTCAAATATTCCCTGTCAATCTTTCCATTTTTATTTAATGGCATACTCTGTAAGTTTACAAAATGGCCGGGGAGCATATATCGCGGGATCCTCTCCTTCAAGAAGCTGCGCACCTGCCTGTTTTCTGCTTTTCCTACATAAAATACCGTTATATCTCTTCCATCGTAAATACAGCAGGCCTGCCATATACCATCCATTAAACTGCATTCATGTTCAATCTCCTGCAGTTCAATCCGATGTCCCATCCGTTTTATCTGAAAATCTTTTCTTCCGATAAAACATAAATTCCCCCGATTATCATAAAAGCCTAAATCCCCTGTCCGGTAGATTGTCATTCCTACATGGCTTTTGACAGGGCTTCTGACAAATCTCTTGCTGGTCTCTGCCTCATTATGGTAATAACCATCTGCGAGTGTCGCTCCTCCGACACAGATTTCCCCCGGTATTCCGTCCGCCATAACTGGCATATCATATTCGTTTAAAAGGAAAACATTCCTCTTAGCAAATGGTATCCCTATGGGAAGCGGCACATGTTCCGGCTCCCTTCCAGTTACACGGTAGTAAGTACAGTTACAGGTAACCTCTGTTGGGCCATAAAGATTGATAAACTCAGCCTTCGGAAGTGCTTTCCGCCATATCTTCAACTGTTTTTGAGGCATCACCTCCCCGCTGAACATGACACGCCGGATTAGCCCCGGAATCCTATATTCAAATCCCCTCATTGCACTGACTATGCAAAGAGCGGATGCTGCCCAAATTAAAACTGTAACTCTCTTTTCACAGAGATAGTCCAGGAGCAACGCCGGTTCCGCAAACATCCTTCTTGGTATCAGAACCAGTTTGGCTCCGGTAATGACAGACAAATAAATATCTTTTACCGATACATCAAAATCAAGCGGTGCCTGATTTCCCAATATATCATGGCAGCCTACTGAAAATTCCTGACAGAAATCCTCCATAAAATCAAGAACCGCCTGATGGCTTACCACTACGTTTTTTGGAATTCCAGTGGAGCCGGAAGTAAAAATTCCATATAGGTAATCTTTGTTCTGAATCCCTGTAATCCTCTCCTTTAGCACATTCTTATGGATTGGTTCCGCTTTTGCCTTTTCTATTCCCAGTAGATTTCCCTGGAATCCCACCGATACCAGACGCTTCTTCAGCTGTTCATCCACAATTACCGTATCGGCATCAAGTACCTGAAGCATTCTTCGGATTCGTTCATCCGGCAGATCTGGATTTAAATAGACATAAAAACATCCTGCCGTTATAATTCCAAGAAAAGCGGCAACCGCATCGGCACTTTTTTCCATGAAAACCGGTATAGGCCTACCTGTAATGCTTTTTTTTGCCACGGCCGAGGCAATATGCTGTGTCAATAAATGAAGTTCACGCCATCCATAACAGTACACGCCATCGTCTACCGCTTCACGCTCCGGGAAAGTTTCCACTGTTTTGTTGAAGTATTCCATTATATAATCCAAATTTAATTTTCTCCTTCTATGATGTACTTCAAAGATGCTTCTCCCTGATTATGGTATCTTAACAGTTGACCCTTAATCCATTTCTGAATCAGTTCTTAACATTTCTGAACTCTGTCATTCAAGGTGTACATTCCTTAAAAATGCTTAAATAATCTTAATTCTGTGAAAAACTGTGCTGATATCATGTATGATTTTCTTCACAAGATTCTATCTTACGGAGGTCATACATGATAAAGAAAAAATCCACTTGTCTTTCCCTGATTCCTGCCCACATTTATTTGCCGCTTATTGTGGCTTTCCTATGGAATCAACTTGTCTACTGCGGTTCCAGAATGTTGATGAAGAACCACTTCCACTATGACTTAACAACAACTATGGATTCGTTTATTCCGGTTATCCCCTGGACACTGGCCATCTATGTTTTCAGTTTCATTTACTGGCCATGCCAGTATATTCTGTGCTGCCGGATGGAAAAAGAACATGCATACCGATTTCTGAGTGCAGATTTTTTCGCAAAAACGATATGCCTTATCTTTTTTCTGGCTTTCCCAACAACTAACATTCGTCCGCTGATTAATGAGCATGGTTTCTGGAATCTTTTTCTTAACCTTCTCTACCGGCTCGATGCACCGGATAATCTGTTCCCATCAATCCATTGTCTGATCAGCTGGCTGTGCTATGTGGGAATCCGTAGACAACAGCAGCTTCCACAGGCCTACCGATTGTTCGTTCTTTGTATGGCATTGGCTATATGTATTTCTACCCTTACCACAAAACAACATGTGATTCCTGATGTGGCAGCCGGTATTCTGCTGGCAGAATTCAGTTACTGGTTCGTCCATTATAGTCATTTTGATTGGTTGTATGCGAAGATCCTTTCCAATAGCAGATGATTATGCCTAAAAAACATATCACAACAATAAAATTTATATTTTTATGGCAATACAGCAAAAGGAGAACTGGCGAGAGTGGTTCCAGTTCTCCAAAAAGTCTAAACGGATTGCCGCCTGTCACGGCTTTCTATTTCTTATATTTTTCTGTTCCTTTATAAATGATGACTCCTTTCTTATCGGTGCAGTAATATACATCATCTGCGTCTTTCTGATTCTTCGCATTTTTCATGATTTTTCCAGAAGTATTAATCAAATACTGGTCGCCGTTATAGGTAACCGCATCATATTTGGAATCTTTTTCTGCCTTTAAACGTTTTCCCATAACATAAATTGCGTTATCTTCAATTCCATCCGCACCGGCACCTTTATAATTTCCTGATTTTTTAAAACGGTACTGGTATGTTTCTCCATCAATCGTAATTGATGCGTTCCCCGTTGTCATCGCTCCTTCCTTGGGGGAGTTTCCAAAGTAATATACAAATACGCCTTCCTCTGAAGCGGTCGGAATATCCGCCTCGTTTTCAATTTCCACTGCCGTTTCTATGGTTTTTTTATCATCTGCAAAGGTAATCTTATACAATCCCTGAAGCATTTTCCCATTCACATCAAATCCATACTTTTGACCGTTAATTGTTTTAATCTGTGCTTTTGTCAAATCTCCATTCTTATCCGCATGGAACCAGTGAGCTTCATCATTGTTATGCGCCTCTGCATCTATATCTTCACTTGGAACCGTTTTAAACCAGCCTGTTGCCAGCCATGTTTGGCTTTCTTCATTGTAATACCGGTTGACCGCATTGGAGGGAGTTGCTTCAGAACCGGTCGCCTTAGGTGGTTTATTGTACCAATCGAATTGTGCCGCGCCATACTCATTGAACCGGTATTTTTTCCCGTTAATCGTTTTGCTGTCTGTATCAACAATCTTCTTTCCGTTGGATTTAAAGTAAAACCAGTATCCATCGCCATCTCTGTTCACATCTTCATCATTTTCCGCTGTTATATAGCTCCAGCCAGTTACAATCTTGCCATCATCAAATCCGCCTGCATAGTACACCCCATTTTTCCACGCCTCATCATCTGTTATCATTTCTCCATTTTCGTTAATCCAGCCGCTCATCATATGGCCGTTTTCATCAAAAATGAATTTTGCTGTTCCAGACTTGACCGGCAGGGAAACCAGTTTCGCAGTATTGGCGCCGGACGGCTTTTTTACAGCCTTTCCGTTGCTTTGGAAATAATACCACCACTCGTCCGGTTCACCTTCGGATGGGGAATCATTCGGAACCGATTTCCACTCATTTGTTATGACAGCACCGGTGGAATTTACATAGTAATAGTCATCATTGACTTCTACCAGCCTGTCTGTTGCCATTTCACCCTTATCATCCAGATAATACCAATTATTCCCGGATTTTTTAAGCGTGTCTGTTACCTTGTCTTTGCCGCCGTTATAGTATACCCACGTGCCATTCTCCTGGGCCCAGCCTGTTGCTGCCATAGAGACCATCGTACTTCCCAGGGCTATCACCATAGACAAGCACGGCACAAGAAAGATTTTCCTCATGTTTCATCACTCCTTTGTGTTTTATAGTTCTCAATATTCTTGAGATACCCATATCTTATTCCGCATAATTTAAACCATTCTTAACTCAATCTAAACGATTCTAAACTCTCAAAAGCCGGTTTCGCGATGTTCAAAGTCCTGTTCCGGTATTGCAGCGGATTTATCTTCCAGGGAGTAATCAATGATATAATCTGCCAACAGCTTTATTTCCCTTGCCTTTTGTTCGATTTTGTCAATATATGTCATGATAAATTCTGAATCCCACTGACTATTTGAACGAAGAATATCAATGTATATCATAAGTGCTGTCAGAGGAGTTCTCAGTTCATGAGACATTTCTGTAATGATTTTTCCGTTCAGTCTCATTGCCTCCTCTTTCCCGGACATTTGTTCTCTGAGTGACTGCCGCATGCTGTTTAACCCTTCTGCCATGGATGCAAGCTCATTTTTTCCCTTAATCGTAATGACATAATTTAAATCCCCGCTTTCTAATATCTGTATTTCCCGGTTCAATATACAAATATATCTTATGACTTTATGCACTTCCATCATCACCACACCAATTAAAAGCAGCGCGGACAATAAAACCGACGCAACTGTGATACCGGTGTAAAACCTCTGATTATAATATCCTGTCAGAAATACGTAACCTTCTTGATCGGTAAACTGAACCAAATGGTATGCCTCATAATCTTCGTAATCTCCACTGAATGAAAATACAGGCATGTTTTCACCTTCCGGGTAATCAGAATCATACAAAAGGGTATTTCCCCTGTATACCTGCAGCGAAACCACTGACTGCTTTTTCACCCAATCTGCAATTTTGTCTGTATCCAGGATTGAAACTTTTTCTTTATTAATAAACTTTTGGAATGCTTCCAGCCTGCGATTATTCTCTTTTTGCAGATAACCGCTTTGTATGTAATAGGAATCAAGAAGGGCCTTCCCGGCACTTTGCAATGAAACGAACAATACAACCGCCGACAGAAGTGCTGTAATGACGCATACCCCAAAACGAAAATACATGGAATTGCAGTTCATTTTCTCCCTATGTTCCAAAGCGATACCCCTTTCCCCATACAGTGCTAATATAGCGCGGCTCCTGCGGCGACTTCTCAATCTTTACCCGCAATTTGCGGATATGTACCATGACTGTACTGTTGCAATTATAAAAATACGGTTCATCCCAAACGCTCTCATACAAATTCTGGGCAGAAAATATTTTTTTCGGATTTTGCATAAGCAGGAGCAGAATATGATACTCAATATTTGATAATTCGATTTTTTCTCCTCTTACCTGTACCTCATTATATTGCTGATTAATCCGTATTTCTTCCATCTCCAGGTACTCCTCCACTTTCTTCCCTTCCACCGCGTTCTTCCCCTGATACTGGTGATAACGCCTAAGCAACGCCTTTACTCTTCCCAGCAGTTCTGCATAAGAAAATGGCTTCGTCAGATAATCGTCTCCCCCAGCCATGAAACCAATCAGCTTATCTGATTCCTTCGCCTTAGCAGTCAGAAACAATATCGGCACATTGGATTTTTTTCTAATCTCCTCACAAGTCCTCAATCCAGACATTCCCGGCATCATGATATCAAGAATAACCAAATCAATACTTTCTGTCATAAGCTCTAATCCTGTGCTTCCGTTCTCCGCCTCTATGATTGTATATTTTTCATTCCCTAAAAGAATTCGGACAGCTTCCCGGATATCCGCATCATCCTCAATGATTAAAATAGTGCCATTATTCATCGACATTCTCCCCTCGGATTTTTTTATAGCTTGATTATCCGTCGCAAAACTGAATGGTTTCTTAAAATCTCCTTAACAATTGTGAAACCCTGTCATATAAAATATTTGGTTACCCCTTCAGAAAATTTAAGAATTTAATTTTGAGACATTTTTATCAAAAGCAAGTATAATTAAAAAATGAAAGGAGGTAGCTTACATGGACATGGGAACCATCTTGCTCATTGAAGACGATGCCGATATCCGTGAAGGTGTTCGTGTTCTATTGACGAGCGAAGGATACTCTGTAATGGAAGCTGACTGTGGTAAGAAAGGGCTTCAATTACTTAATGAAACGATTGATTTGGTGATTCTTGATATCATGATGCCGGGAATGTCCGGGATTATCACCTGTGAAGAAATACGTAAAGTATCGAATGTACCTGTACTTTTTTTGACTGCTAAGGCCCAGGAATCAGATAAATTATTAGGTCTTCTAGTCGGCGGAGATGATTATCTCCCTAAACCGTTTTCCTATGCGGAGCTTTTAGGGAGGGTAAAAGCACTGCTCCGCCGCTATCATATTTACCAGGGAAAGTTTGTGCCATCCAATCAGTCCGATGGCGAATGGATGGAACACAAAGGCATACGGATACTCACAACCTCAAATGTCGTACAGGTGGATGGCAGAGATATTGAGTTATCGGAAATTGAATACCAGATACTGCGCTTATTGATTCAGTATCCGAATAAGATTTTTACTACTCAAAATATATATGAGAGTGTATGGAATGAACCATTCTACTACTCCTCAAACAATACCATTATGGTACATATCCGTAAACTTCGGCTTAAGATTGAGGAAGACCCCCAACAGCCAAAACGTATCTGTACTGTATGGGGAAAGGGGTATCGGATTGGATAAATTCAAAATACCAGCTGCAGCGCGGTTAATTGGGAAGCATACAAACAATTTGATTAAGAAACTTCTTCTTCTCTTTTTAGGCGCTGCCATAGCAGGCATTCTTTTTTTCTTTGTACTGCATACGGGGATTAGTTGGGGATTAGACTGTTTCTTTTATAAATCCGACTACCTGGAGCATGCCGAGCAGCGCACCGTTGAGCATTTACAGGAATATATCCAGGAAGGAGCGCTAACTCCCTATGACAGGGATTTCTTATCAAAATGGGTGAAAAAGAAGAATGTTGTGTATTTGGAGATATACCGTGACAACCGTCTCCTATATGCCTCCGGAAGCCCCATGGATATGGTTCTTGATAATCTGGAAATACCCTATTACAAAAATCACCGCTATACGCTCAAATTTGCAGACGGTGAAGCTGATATCGTCTTGCTTGGAATCTTCGACTACCAGTTTTACACCTCTGCATTGATTGCAGAAATTCTGCTCACTTTTCTTGTATTCCTTGTCCTGTTTATCTTAGGTATAAAAAGGGGAATTCAATATATTCAAGAACTGCAGACAGCAATCAGTGTCATGGAGGGCGGATGCCTGGAGCATCCGATTACTGTAATGGGAGAGGATGAACTGGCTAAACTTGCAGAGGGCCTGGAACAGCTCAGGCTTTCCCTTAAACAGAATATACAAATAGAAAACGACTTAAAACAGGCAAATCAGAATTTAATCACTGGAATCGCCCATGATTTACGAACTCCGTTGACTGCGCTTACCATGTATATCCAGATTCTTCAGTCCGATGTCTGTACCGAAGAATCTGCCAAACAATACTATCTGGAAAAGATTATGGGAAAGGCTTCAATGATGAAGGAATTATCGGACCGGCTGTTTGAATGCAGCCAGATTCATGATGATGTAGATGAAAAACCGCTTAATGAAATACGGACGCTGCAGGACACCTTTATGGATTATCTGTCCGAATTGGCAATGTACTTGGAGAACCGAGGCTTTAAAGTCGCTGCGGAGTTAGGATGGCGCGCTGTATCGATTGGGGTACGGATGGATTATATTGCACGAATAGTAGACAATTTGAGCAGCAACCTTGTTAAATATGCAGCCTCTTTTGCTCCAATCACCTTAAAAACGATTTACGAAAACCATATGGCTGGAATTGAAATAGTAAATCAGATTACAACGCAAAACGGACAGGTGGAAAGTACAAAGGTCGGCATTAAAAATGTCAAACGCATGATGAACCAGATGAATGGAATCTGTCAGATTGAAATGGAACAGGAATCCTATAAAATACGGATACTATTTCCTATCATAGATTAAAAAGTAACAGCAGCGAAGATTTAATCTTTGCTGCTGTTTACTGGCACTGCCGTTTTTAAGAATGAACTACTGTCTATTTTCAGAATCTCTTTTACTGGTCTCTTTTTTATCAGCCGCTTTCTTCCCTCCAACATCCTTCTTAGATTTTGTTTTCTTCTTTTTTTTCTCATTCACGATTTTCTTATCTGATTTCTGTTTCTTCTCATTTTTCTCTACCGCTTTATTTTGGCCATTAGATTCCGGTTGAGACTCCGGCGCATTGGTTACTGGTGCGTTGGCGGTCGGCGTATTGTTGGTGGGCGCATTGGCCGTTGGCGCATTCGTTTCAGGTGCCTTTGATTCTGGTGCTACGGCTCCTGGTCCCTGTGCTGCGGCTCCTGGCCCCTGTACACTTTGGGATTTGTCTTTGGCAGGAACTTTAATCTTTTTCTTTCCTTCCGTATGCTTCTTAATATTCTCCACTTTTTTCTTTGCTGAAGCAGTGCTCTCCACTTTGGTCTCCTGCTTCTTTGTATTGTCCTTTGTCCCTCCGCATGCCGCCAGTGAAAATGCCATGACTCCCATCATGATAAATACTGAACACTTTTTTAAGATTTGTTTCATAACTTTATTTCCTTTCTGAATTTTATTCTCAAGCATTTGCTTTGATGATGTATAATTTACCAGTTCTTCCTTAACCATTTCTAAAATACTTCTTAACAATCCTTAACTCATTAATTCCTCTTACAACCTATTTTCTGTCCCATTTTCACCTCTACTTCCTGCCCCAGTTTAGAAAGCATCCATATAGCAAGTTCTGGACATGCCTGCTCCTTTTGAATTAAAATAACAATTGTAGAGCCTCCAAACTCAAAATGCCCTTTTTCTAAACCACGCTGCACATAACCCTGATATCTGTTGTTTTGTATTTTTCCTACAAGCAGAGCGCCTATCTCCATTTGAATCACCTGACCAAAATTTTCCGTGTCAATAATTGTGTACTCCCTGGTGTTTCTTACATAAACCGGATACTTTTCCATGGCAATTGGGCGTATACAGTGCAATATTCCTGGTATCCTTTTTCTGGATTTCACATATCCATTATCTATATAGCAATAGCGGTGATAATCGGACGGCCTCAGCCGAAAAACCATGCACCAACCGCCACGGTATGTACACGCTAGTTCCCGGTTTTCCAGCAGATCCTCAATCCGATATCTTGAATATTTTGCCGGAATCCAATTATGCTCATCAATTTCATATACGCTTAGCAGTCCATCACAGGGACTGATCAGACTTTCTGCCGTCAAATCAATGTTCCGGCTCCCAGGCAGCAATGAACGTTTAAAAAAATCATTAAAGGTTTCATATTCTTCATTTTCAACTTCCGTTAAATCAATATTATGTTTTTTAACAAAAAAAGAAATGTAAGGCCGGGAAAGTCTGCTGTCCAGAACCTTCCCAGCCTGTCTTGAAATCCACGGCATTGTCAATAGTTTTAAACAAAGCCGTCCTGCCATATTTCCATATAAGAAACAGATAAATTTATTTTCATTTCCCATCAGGTACTGCCTCCCGCCAGCAAAAATAAACCACATATACCCAAAAAGGATATTATGATTTTACCTAGAAAATTCGGTTTTTCAACTTTTACCGGAATCAAAAACGCTACGGCCATAATTGACATTGTAAGCAGGGTCCCCTCCCCATTTCTGATTCCAACTATATTTTGAATATAACATACTACAGGGATAAGAATAGCCGATACCGTTACTGGAAGCCCCTGATAACAGGTTCTTGCCTCTTCCGTTGCATCCTGGCGTTTTTCTTCCATCACGTTAAAATATGCCAATCGTATCAATGCACATAGGACATAAACCGCAGATACCATACTGCCAACCAGGCTCTTTTCAGCCATTCGGTATAAAATAATTCCAGGCAGAACGCCAAATCCGATTAAATCACTCAGGGAATCAATCTGTATTCCAAAGCGTTTTTCTTCTGCCGCCCGTTCTCTTGTCCTGGCTATCGGTCCGTCAAACAGGTCACAGACTCCCGACAGCATAAGGCACACTAACGCTCCATTTATATTTCCATTACATGCCATCAAAATTCCAGTAAATGCCGTGAGCATTCCCATATAGGTCAATACAACCGTATAATTATAATATCCAAGCATCTCTTCAATCCCTTCTATTTATATTAGTTAATTACTACTCCTACTCCAAAACTGTAAAACAAAAGACACCATGGCTTGGCAGATAAAATTATGAGTACATATTTTTTAACAGGCATCTTGATAATACCTGAAAAATAGCATAAGAAATCATCCGGAGCCAATGGGAGTAAAATACATAAGAAAAAAAAACAGGTGTAGCTGCGTTTATTTTGCAAGCGGTCAATCCATGTTTCGTACTGTTTTGCAGGAAATAAATGTTTTACAAATGGTGCCCCGTAACATCTTGCCAAGGCAAATGCTATGATGGATCCCGCACAGATTCCAATATAATTGCACCAGAATCCCCCCATGGCACCAAACAAAACCGCACCTACAATACAGCCTAAAAATCCCGGCAACACCGGTACCACAACTTGAAATGCCTGAATCAGTATCAGGATCATCGGTGCAAGTATTCCAAAACCCTTAATGTATTGCTGCAATGTTTCGACTGAATTGAATTTTCCTTCCAGACCAGCTTTTATCATAAACAGACATAGGATTACAGTCACTACCGTGCCTCCCCTGGCCAGCCATTTATATGAATACGTCTGCTCCACTCATCTCCCCTCCTTTCCTGTTTCCATTTTAAAAAGCACTTCTTAACTGTTTCTGAAGAGAATCTTAAAAGTTCTTATATGTAAAAATCCACTGCCCATATAAATAGTTCCGATTAAGGAAACTAAAAAATAGTACGGCCAACGGCTCTGACGCTCCTGGCAGCGTTCAGCCCATTCCTCTGCCTGTTATTCGGCTTGGTACTCGATATTTGGCATCCCATATATTGTTTTTTTACAGCCTTTATGTTATTATATCTACAATAGTCAGTCACCGGAGGACAGTGTGCCGTAGCACGGGGGATCGTAAATCTAAAAGGATTTGCAGGCCGCCTGTCAGATAAGGTGTCGAGTGCGCTCGATTTTTTCGTAGTAATACTATGAAAAAATCGGGCTTTTTTAGGAGGCAATATGAATCTCAATCTACAACCATTAAAAAAAGAGGAAATCGACCTGTTTAACAGAGAGGACGAACGGGCTTTCAATGTACATGCACGGTATTTTCCCAATGGCCCCATTCCCGGTGCAGCAGATGACGACCGTGATGAATATGAACTGTGCAAGATCATCGACGACCCCAAATTCACAATTTTATCTATCAAGGACGGAGAAAAATTCATTGGAGGAGCGATTATTAAGGATATGGGAAAAGGTGTTCGGGAAATTGGAATTTTCTTTCTCATTGTCGAATACCAAAGCAAAGGGATAGGGAAAACCGCTCTTGATATGGTGGAGGCATATTTTCCCGACACAGAGATATTCCACTTAATCACACCTTCGCAGGTAATACGCAACACGGTGTTCTATATCAATAAGTGCGGCTATCACATTGTAAAGGTCATGGAATTTAATCCTACATCAAACACGGCGGACTATGTATTTGAAAAGAAAAAACAGATTTTAGAGGTGAAAAGAAATGATACTTAAAACCGAAAGACTGATTCTCCGCCCATTCCTTGAAAGCGATGCAGAAGATGTATTTGAATATCTACACGAGCCTGCGGTAAATTGCTTTGCCTGTATGAAGTTGGATACACTGAATGACGCAAAAGCGGAAATGAAAAAGCGTGTCGGTGAAACCGAATATTATTTTGCGATTGTATTGAAGGAAAGCGGAAAGGTCATCGGAGAGATTGGCGGTTATCCTGAGCCAAGCGATTCAGATGCCCCGTCCCCTTCAAATGACACTTTCAGCCCATGTTGGATACTGAATCTGAACTATCAGGGACACGGATATGCTTATGAAGCGGCATACACGTTCTTTGACTTTTTGTTCCGTAAAAAGGGCGCACGACGAATCTATGCCTATACGGAAGATTATAATATTCAATGCCAAAGGCTGTGTGAAAAGCTCGGCATGCGTCAGGAAGGACTGTTTAAGGAATTCATTTCTTTTGTCAAAACTTCAGACGGAATGCCAAAATATGAAAATACTTATCAATATGCCATCTTGAAAAAGGAATGGCATTAAAAATCTTCCTGTTTAGAGAAGTCGACAACTTACAGTTTGTAGGGTTGATTCAACTATATTTTATTACATTTTCAGAATTTCTTAATTTTAAGCAGCAGGCCTATTATTTTGACCTGCTGCTTTCATTTTTACAGAAAAGTGAAAAGTAGCAGGTGGCAATTTCCAAAATAAAACCTCCAAACTGTGTAATTTTATCTTACATCAGTTTGAAGGTATACACAATCTTTGGGATAGTCCCCATACATCCCTCATTCAGCTTATAGTCTGCTCTGAAATTTTCCTGCGGCTGATTTCCTATGCCTGGTTCACTGGATTTCCACCACCTTAGAAAATATAAACTTCACCATATAAATGTTACTCACTTATAAAAATGACTGCTCAATATCCTGCACCGCAGCCGTCACCGTATAATCCAACCGCTCTGCCTCCCTGACAAAGACATGGGCAATATAAAATGTTTCCGGAACATCTGATATGGTACAGACGCTGACACAATAGTTTATCCATGGGAACTTCTTTGTCATCTGATAAATCACCGCCATTGCACTGGCTTCTGACATCGGCATAAGGGAATGATACCCGGACCCTTGTATGTGTTCAAATCCGTTTTTCTCAAAGTGGTTCCTGACTTCATAATAAGCTTTATGCCAGTCCCCTTTTGTATAATGGCGTTTCAATGCCTCAGTATCCAGGTCTAAATTTATTCCCTTCTTCGCGCTATCCATATACTAATTCCTCAGAAACTCTGTAAGCAGGTTTTCCTTTTCTGCACCATTATACCAGATACATTCCTTTAGGTTATCAGCAAGTTCGGATGATTCCTTGAGTGCAAAAATAGCAGCCCAGAAACGGCCATAGTCCTGCTTCCTGCCCTTATCTGCATAGACCCGGACCGATAGTCTGTCAATGCAGTTTAAGTCCTCAGACTCAAAGATTTCATCCGTTTTTTATATAACCGTTCCAGCACATCCTGTTCCAGTCTGTCTGAATCAAAACTAAGCTCAACTCTGTACATGTATATAACTCCTCCATCTTATGCAGTCTATACATCTGCAAGCCTTAACACCATATTTAATCAATCTTCCGTTAATCCTCTTTTTACATTTTATCATCTAAGACAAGCGTTAGCAACATGAAACAATCATAAATCCACATCCAGCGTGATGCCTGTCCGCAACAGGATCTGAAGTTTATTTTTAGATATCACGCGTATCTCCCGGACCATCTGACGTATGAAAATGTTATCAAACGCCTTTCCTGATTCTTTACCCCCCTATCCATGATCCGGCTGATTTCCCCATCCAGATACATGTAGCCTTCCCTTACTTTCGCCTGCTCCTGTATACTTTCCTTCCTCTTCTTTAATTCCGTTATCTGTAATCCCAGCTTCCGCATCCGGTCGCCGTACCAGGCCTCACAACCATCTTCCCTTGCAGCCATGCCCACATAGTCCATAAGCTGGTCACGCAGTTCATCTATGGTCTTATCAATCTCATCCCCTGTACAGGCCCCTCCCACAACCTTAGCAGCCCGGAGGATATCTTCCTTTACTCCTTTTAAGAAGTTTCCTTCTTCCTGGTCAATTGACAGGCTGTGCAGCTTTCCCATGATTGCTTCCTGTACTACCCCTTCTTTTAATGTAGGCGATTCATGGCAGCGTTCCGTACCATATTCCAGACGGTTGATGCAGCGCCATACGATTACCTTCCTCCCCTTTTTTGCCCAGGTAGTCCGCAGTGAATGTCTTCTGCAGGAGCACGTCCCCCATGATTTTTTCGTTGGTCAGTATGTTGTAGATGGTACCCGTACTCCATGTTTTCTTACCTGTGGCGGTCTCTATTCCTGCGTCCTCCAGCCTGTGCCTGATTCCTTCCAGGCTGTCCCCGTCCAGGAACCATCGGGCCATGCTGCGGATGACCGCGGCTTCCTCCTCCACGATGCACATCTCCCCATCTGATGCCTTCCTGAATCCATAGCTCCTCTGTCTTGTGGATTCCCCTTTCTCGAACTTCCTTGCATAGCCCCACTTGACGTTGGTGCTGATGGCCCGGCTCTCCTCCTGGGCCTGGCTGCTCAGGATGGTCAGTATCATTTCCGTTGAGTCATCCAGGGTATTGATGTTCTCCTTTTCAAAATATACGCTTACCCCGATTTCTTTCAGATGGCGGACTGTGGTGATGGTATCCACCGTGTTCCTGGCAAACCGGGTGATGGACTTCGTCAGGATGAGATCGATCCTTCCTTTTTCGCACTCCTCCAGCATCCTCTGAAAGTCCTCTCTTCCCCATTTGCTGGTGCCGCTTATGCCTTCGTCCGCATAGATTCCGCAGAATTCCCAGTCCGGATTTTTCTGGATCAGGCTCTTATAATACTCCGTCTGTATATCATAGGAGTGGTACTGACCATCGCCATTTGTACTGACACGGCAGTACGCACACACACGGATTCTCTGTATCCGGAACCCTGTACGTTCCGGTTTTACCGTTGGGATGTATAAAATCTCCGCCATTCGCCGCGCCTCCTTTCCTCCGTTTTCAACAAGACACATTACCACACTTTTTGCACCATATCAAGTGCCAGTTCTCGGATTTTTCACATTTTCATACAACATGTTGGGAACATTTTCTTTGGTATTTCTGGAGGACCATGTCGTAAATGACGGGGTCAATCAACCTTAGGCGCAGTAATTCATCCAGTATCTTCTGTACTTCCCTGAAACGCAGGTATTGAAGCAGCTCGTCTGTTTCCATATGTCCCTCCGGAAAAACTTTATTTCCTTCTCACGGATATCCTCATATGTATGTTATAAAGCGGCTATGGTACCCCCGATATCGCTGGTTATCCTGGCATTACCGGGCATTTAATTCAAACAGTCGGTCCCACATCCATGCAGCTATTTCCAGAAAAACAGCTGCATGATCTGGCATCGAAATCACCTTCTTTGCAATTATATTTGTGCTTCTATTCGACACTACTCCCCGAAGCTTGTCCAGACACACGCCTGGACAGGGCAGTCAATCCGCCTGCCTGCAGCTGACAGGCATCATAGGAATCCCACCTCCTCCGGGTTCTCCGGGGGCCGCCCTCATTGCGTGGTCCCCGGCCAAGGGGGCTGTGACTGGACGGAAGTATCATTGTCAGCTGTCCGGGATCATGGCGATTCAATCCTGCTTTTGGATTGATTCAGAGTCAGGTGCCTGCCGCTCTTGCCTTAGGATATAAAACACATCCATGGACAGGATTTTGTCCTGCAGGCAGTCATCGCGCACCTCTCATGTCGCTTTCGTTCCTCACGACCGGACAGCCAATGTAACGGATTGGCTGGATATAAAGTTGTCAATGTTCGATGAGGCAGGGCATACCCCTGTCCCATTTTTTAATCAGGCCTGTATAAACCATTTCTTTTATCTTTTGTGGAATATCATATATCCAGCTTCCCTGTTACGGGATTTGCCAGTTATATACCTTTCCTCTCCTCCAATTTTCAATTCCGAAAAAATACCCCTCTACTACTAGTGGTAAAAAATAGACCTTTTGATAACCGGCTTATTTCTTACGTTTTTCTTAACTTCAATTGTTGAGGTGTGAAACTATATTTTCAAACCGATTAATCAATAAAAATCCTCTCACTATTCAAGGCAAAAAAGTGACTTTCTGATAACCAATAATCTTATTAAATTTTTATAAACTGACTCAATGCCCTGTTCAATGTACAGACAAATTTCCAACTCATACAGCCGGATCTGAACGGTGTTACTGCATTGCATGGTGTTGCGATTCCCATATGCTGACTTGGCCTATCCATAAGTTAATTCCATGATTAGTAACTCTCATGCTATATTTAGAGAATATAAGATACATTTATTTCTTCATCGTTTAAATATCCCCCCTACTTTTAAAGGCCGAAAAAAGAGGAGTTTGATAACCATTTATTTTATTAAATTTTTATAAACACCTCTGATTCCTATTTTCAAGCTTATATCGATCAACCATCTCTTTCATTGAAAAATCCCCTTCACTATTAGTCCAGTTTCAGAAGGGTTTTGATAACCAAGATCTCAAAACTTTTTTATTTTTGTGACTAATCACAGAATCTTTTGTATAATTTCACAATACCAAACCAGAACTTCACAGGCGGATTCCAAGATTGGCACAGCCACCTCACATCATTCATGTGCTTTCATCCAATCTTAATGCCACTGCTTATATTCACCCTCTCATCATTCACCCTTACATCATTCATCCGTCCTATTTGCCAGAGAAAATTTATATCCTATAGCCTATATCTTTTTTCCTCTGTATTAAATATTCAATTGGTTACTTCCTGGCGGCCCACCATGGACCGGGGCATGGCCCACCTGACAGGCAGACTTCACCCTTGGCGTAACATATGTTTTTTCTGCCACGGTACTAACTTTATACAATTTTAAATTTTGAATTTGATCATTGAAAGCAAAAAACCGCCACGCAATGTGACGGCTAACGATGATAAATTTCTTATCCTGTTTCCAATTTCTTTTGACAATTACTGTGCGCCAAAAGGCATAGACCAAGCTCATCCCCATGTACAGATTCGAATAAACACGTCCTACCTGACGAAAATTTTCATCAAACACAGCAGAATTTCTCCTCCTACATTTCCATAGAAACGGTGCTTGAACTGACGATTTGTACGCTCCCACCCCCATCTTGTTACCGCCAAATTGCTGCTTCCCATCGTTCATCCGCAAGGAAAGCTGCCACATTACATGGCAGCAATCCTTTAATAAGTTTCCGTATACATCACATGCCATGGATCATTTTCATCAACCGAATCCCGTCCTTCACCCCTTCCTCATACAGGTATGTCTGGCAGACTCCGTTCCCCTCCAGTATGCTGTCGATGCAAGTTTCAATCCCCTGCTTCTGCTCCTTATTGAGTTTCTTCATCCACCGGTCCATCTGTTCATTCAGTTTACGGTCCGCTCTCCGCTCGCTCTGTGTTTTGTTTTCATGCCACTGGTTCACCAGATCTTCAACTCTGGCCGCTATGGTATCATCACACAATTCCCTTATGGTCTGCTTCATGAGCCGTGCCTCCTTCCGCCAACACCATATCGGATATACAGATGAAAGTCCATATCCAGATGTTATAAAAATGGCAGCATAAAAACGTCAGAACCACCTACAGGGTGCACCTTAAAAAGTGTCATTTCGCATGAATTTACGTGGTTCCCAGTAAAATCCGACCACCTGGCAGGTGACCAGTGTCCCAAACAGGTGCACCTTCGTAGAAAGAAAAAACGTCCGCATTGCGGGCGTTTGTGGCCGGGAGGGGCGCCCTTAGGTGCACCTCCCTTTAACCTGCACACAAATCGAACGGGGAATACGGTTTGATTTATGGATGCTAATGTGAAGTGTCAATATCGGTTTTCCTTATACAAAAGTAGAATTTTTCATATTGGGCCAATCTAGCCAGACCTATTGTAGTATGGCCCATTTCTCCATCCCTCGCCTAAAAAGCCAACACGGTGGCTTACAGCGTGTTACAAGGCATAATTTAAAGTACCTACCCCCAAAGTAATTCTCATCTGCTTATTAATTTATTAGTTTTATAAAGTTCTCTTAACTGGAGTTATTAGAAATAAACTCACTATCATTGCTTAAATATTACACATACAGGGCTTTCTGTATGTATTTCCATATCCATCATTTCAAGCTTTCCCCGTTCTGGACAAACATTGATTTCCCTTAAATTATCGGAAAGTTCATTTGCTGCTATCACAGTGTTATTTAATGGGTTCACCGCAATAAAGCGGGGCTGCTTTCCTTCTGTTTTTATGTTATCTTTAAAGGTTAACATGCCATTATCCTGATTAATCTCAAAGCAGGTAACACTATCATGTTTACGGTTTGATACAATCAGATGTCTCCCTGCCTGCTCCATCAATATGCCGCTTGCCCAGCCATCTCCGGTGTAAGTATCTGGCAAAGCAGGTACAATCTGTTTCGCCTCAAGCCGGCCATCTTCTTCATCAAACTGATAATAAGTAACTGAATAGTCTTTCTCATTCACACCGTAGCAAAATCTGTTATTTGGATGAAATACCATATGCCTGGGCTCCGCTATTTCCCGCGAGCTGACCACACATGTTTTTTCCAGTTCCCCTGTATCGCTATTGATTCGGAATACATCAACCTGACCAAAGCCATAAAGCCTTCCCTGACAGGATACAAGCAGGTAATTCTGATGAATATCCTGTAATACCTGATGTGGATGTGATACGGTCCCCTCCTCTTTTCCCGGAATCGTATAGAGCTGTTTCAACTCCTGCAGGCTTCCATCTTCGACTCGTGGAATCACAGCAACTGTCCCGGTTTGAAGGTTAGCCACAAATATCCATTGGTTTGTTTTATCAACAGACAAGTGTACCGGATTAACCCCGCCTGTAGAAACCGTATTGATATATGCTAATGTCCCATCTTCTTCAATCAAAAAGGAGCTGATTTCACTTTGATCCCCATGAACCGTATACAGGAATTTTTCTGTCCTATCCATACAAAGATATGACGGATTAATAAGGTCACCTTTTATTTGCTTTAAATTCCATTTTCCATCTTCTATCTCATAAACGCTGATTCCTTTTCCTCTTGCATTTCTTTCTTTTGTTGTCCTGCAGCCAACATATGCATATTGTTTCACTTACTGCTCCTTTCCCACTAACAAAACAGCTTAAAACCACCGATTAGTGCAAAAACAACCACGATTACAACCGCTGCAAATGATACGCCAAACAGCCTGGCGAATAAGGATTGCTGTTCCTTGTCTGTCGCATCCGTTTCCTGCGTATAGGAAGCCAGGATTAAGCTGCCTCCTGTAGAAAGCGGACTGATTCCTGCTACGGTTGCACCGCCCACAATAGCCATTATCATCTCTAACACAGTAACTGTCCCGCCTACATTACCTGCTATATCAGCAACTGTGGGTATCAGTGTTGGGAAGACCACCCCATTTGCAGAACTGAACCACGACATCAGACCAGCTGTTAAAGCAATAAGCGGTGAGGCTGTATATTGGTTCATCATGGAAGCAAGAATCCTTGAGAGTAAATCAATTCCTCCCATATCCTTTGTCACGGCCATCAGGACATTCACACCACAGATCAGGATTAAGACATTCCATGGAATCAGTTTAAAGGCTGCTTTTTCATTTACGGATTTACATAAAATAAGGATAAGTGCTAAAGCAAATGATACCAATCCAACATCATACTGAAGTCCAACCACAATGATAATCAATATAATAATCGCTGCTATCCCCAGTTTCTGCTGTTTATTAAACTTCGGAATCCCCGCGCGGTTCACCGTCACTTCTGATTTTAATCTATATCCCTTGAATACGATATAAAGTACCAGGGCACAGATAAGATTTGCCGCGCTAATCCCTATAAATACAGGCATTGCAAGACCCGAATACCCCATTTCCGCAGTAATGTCAGTGACAATGATACCCGTTAACGCTATGGGTGACGCAGTTCCTCCTACCGCCCCAAGAATAGCCATGCCTCCCATCAAAATCGGGGACGCATTCATTTGTACGGAAAGCGACACTGCAAAAATAATCATGACCGACTGTACTGATATGGCCCCCGGTCCGGCCGCAGACAGAATAAAAGATGACAGATAAATCAGAATAGGTATTAGATATGTATGTTTCCCAACTAACGCGACCATTTTCTTTGATAACAATTCCAGCGTTTTATTTTCCTGCAGCAAACAGAATAAAAACATGGTCCCTAAAAGTGTGATAAAGAGTTTTCCCGGAAAACCTGCAAATATAACATTCGCTTTAACCCCTCCAACCAAACCAAGGGCCAATGAGAGACCTAATGATACAATTCCTACATTTATTTTTTTAACAAACCCCAGCACAATTGCTGCGGTAAGTGTAACCAATGCTATTATTTGAAGCCCCATAATTATACCTCCACATATTCCGACTGACTCCCGATAAGGATATTATATTTGAGTAATTCAGAATTTTCTATACTATATATAAAATGAGTAACGGCTAAAAGGTCTGCACATCCCCCAGGACTGATATATCGTTCTATGAACACTTGATCCATGTTCTCTATTGATTCCTTCCCCTGCTCTGTAAATATCCCTCCAAGCCGCAGCGCTTCTTTTGCGCATTGTCTGGCAAACAAAGCTGTCTGCATATCATGTCTGGAGAGTATATTAGTGTCACATGTATCGGCAATCAGATGCAGCAGTGTCTGAACCAGAGCATCATTAATACAGATATCAACGCTGCGAAGTTTACTATAGATTGGCAGAATCTGAATCACAGTTGGATATCCCTGTTCCACTTCTCCTCTTACGCCTGTACATCCATATTTTAAGTACATGCGCTCACCTTTAGTCAATGTGGTCTTATGTTCCAAATCCGTATATTCACGCATACAGATGTCTTTACACATCCTGGCTGCAAGCCTGCTTAAATTGACAGCGGATAATGGCATTTTTCCGACTGCCCATCCTGCGCAGCCGCAGAGAATTCCCAAAGTAAAAATCATGCCTTTATGGGTATTAACCCCATTTGTAAATGCAAACATTCTATGTTCTGCTTTTACACCTACGCAGCGAAGTGACTGAAGCAGACTTTCTATGGGTTCATTTCTATACTCCCAACCCAGCCTTACAAAAATGTCAAATGTATCATGAAGGGCGGCAGCGGAAGACATGAACGTAAAATAATCCATATCCTTATGTGCGCCAGCATTATTCCTGTCCACAAGACCTGGTTTGGGAGTCGCTGAAACCTCAAACAGAATTCCTTCCATTGCCAGCGAAGATATTTTGTTGAGGATGATTTCCATTACATCTTCCATAAAAATACCGCCTTTCCTTCATGAATATTTAAAATTTAATCACTCCAAGTATTGTAGAGATGATTAAAACTGCGATGCTGGCTGGCCATACCAGCCGGAGAGAATATTTAATATGGTCACCAATCGAGACATCCGTAAGACCGAGCCCAACATAAACTGCCGCAACAGAGGGACTTACCGGTGTTCCAAACGTTGCCGTTAAAAGAAATGTGGCCGCAACGATTTCTGGGGCTACACCAAATGGTTCCACCACACCTATGATAATCGGCAACAGCGCATAATAAAATGCATCCGTTCCCAATATCATCATAAGAGGGACTGCAAAAAGCGCCATAATCCAGTGCATGTGCGGGGACAGGCCTGCCGGAAGGACATTTACAATCGTGGTTGCCATAGCTTCCACCATTCCGGAGCCGCTAATCACTCCCATAAAAATGCCTACCGAAAATAATGTCATACACATTACCATTGCATTGGTACCATAATGTTTGATTTTATGATTCTGGTCCTTCACATTTGGGAAATTTACTACAAGTGCAACAGCAAAAGCAAGCATAAATACGGAATACAACGGCAATGGCTGATCGATAAACAACACCACCAGCATAGTCAGCGTAAGGATAAGATTGAAATAGTAAATTCCTTTCTTTACCTTCTTTCCTTCTGTTTCTGCTTCATTCACTGCTCCTGTTGCATTTGATTCAATCACAGCAGTCCCGGCGCCCCTCTTTTTTTCAATTTTGGAAACTATGTATGCAATCACAAAAGCCATAAGCGCAATTGCTATGACTCCCGGCCCGATAAAAGCATATAAATCGCCTGCTTCTATACCTGCTACTGACGCTGCACGCATGGTAGGCCCACCCCACGGAACAATGTTCATTGTTGCATAGGCGCCACACATGGAGCCTAAAAGGGCCTGGGGCCTGATGCCGACTTTTTTACAAATTGGAAGGAATGCCGGTACTACAATTAAAAAGGTTGTAGCACCGGAACCGTCTAAATGAGCAACAAAAGTTGTTAACACAATTGCCAGAAAAATTGTTGTTAAGCCCTTCCCGGTACGTTTAATTAAAAAGTTAATAATAGGGTCGAATAACCCTGCGTCTGACATCAACGTAAAATATGAAATTGAAAAAATAAATAAAATCGCTGTACTAAGCATGGTTGCCATTCCATCTTTAATGAACCCCGCTATGGCTTCCATATTACAGCCGGCAACAACTGCCGCAATAAGCGGAAGAAGAATAAATGCCACTGGCGGGGATAATTTTTCCCTGATTAGTACATACATCAGTACTAACATCAAAATAAAACCAATCACAGCTAACTGCATTCAAGAACCTCCCATATACATTACTTTATTATGAACTTTTGTACGTATGATTGTTAGTCTAATTGTAATGGCTTGATTTTTTTAACAACATCCAGGATTGTACCATCCCTGGATTCCACAATCGCCACCACCTTGTCCTCCCATTCCAGATGATCCGGCGTACCCACAAGGCTATATGCTTTATCTTTAAGCTCTTCTATTGTAACATGGATAATCCCCGCCCGTTCCAGGCAATCAATTAAATCCTGACGCAGCGGATTGACCGCAATGCCATAGTCAGTTACCAATACATCCACGCAGTCGCCCGGTGTCGTAACGGTCACCACTTCATCGCACACAGTGGCCATACGCCCTCTTGTCAGCGGCGTGACGATAATGCAGCATTTGCTTCCTGCCGCGGTATCGGGATGTCCGCCTGGCGCGCCGCGAAGTACCCCATCTGAACCAGTGATGACATTTACATTGAACTTTGTATCTATCTCCAGTGCTGCTAGCACAACAAAATCCAGCTTATTAACATATGCACCTTTATTGGCGGGATTTGCATATTCGCTCAAATCTGTTTCGTGGTGGTTTGGATTCTGTGTGATATGGGCAATTGCGCCCATATCAAAATCCTGTGTATCGCAAATGTGTTTTACCAATCCTTTATCCATCAGCTGACATACCGAACTACTGGTTCCACCCAACGCAAAGCTCATGGTAATTCCCTTTCCAAGCATATGTTCTTCCAGGAACCGGTTAACCGCCAGGGATGGGCCTCCAACTCCTGTCTGGAAAGAGAACCCGTCCTTAAAATACGGTGTCGCGGCAATTACCTTTGCAGCATTTTCTGCCATCATAAGTTCTCTTGGATTATCTGTAATCCTCGCCTCTTTTGTTGAGATTTTTGTTGCATCACCGATATCATCCACTATACATACACAATCTACGTCTATGGCAGAGATGGATGACGGTAAATTAGGGAAGTCAACCAGCGTATCTGTGATGATGACCGTGTGGTCTGCATAATGGGAATCATGGATACCAAAGCCCATTGATCCAAAGTTGTTTTTACCGCCTGTGCCGCTTGCATTTCCACAACAATCGGAAGAGGCTGCTGCCAGAAAAGCAATATCAATATGTACCTCTCCTGCCTCTACCGCGCGGGGTCTCCCTCCATGGCTTCTGATGATGGCAGGACTGGCAAGCCTTCCAGCCGAAATGACCTCGCCAATCCTTCCCCTTACACCTGAAGTCTGAACTCCGATTACCTTTCCCTGCTCAATGTAATCCGCAATAACGTCCTGGGCAGTTCCCAGGGAGGTAGATGCAACTGTTATGTCTTTAAGACCCATTTCTTCAACTAATACTCTTGCCACCATACTTGCGACGTAATCGCCGTCCCGCAGTTCCGTGTGGAAAGAAAATGTCATTCCATCATGAGCTCCGCATTTTTCGCATGCTTCGCGAATTGATTGACAGATTTTGCTTTCCTCCGGCTTCACCTTTCGACATGACTTTGGCGAATCCTTTTTGATATATTTCCCGTCCATATAATACTTACCCTGGTAAACCTCCTTGCCATTTACCAAAAGTTCATCCGGTATTTCCCTATTCACTGCATTCTTCATTTTTCCATCCCCTTTCTTATAAATCGCCGTGATAGACGCCGCAGGCTTTCGCAAGCGCAATGACTCTTCTTGCATCCTCAAAAAATGGAATATCAACCATTTTGCCATCTACCGTATAAACACCGACTCCTGAATCAGCCTGTTCGTTAAAGGAGCGGACCAGCTTCTCCGCATAAGCAATTTCTTTGGGTGTTGGGGCAAAGGTATCATGGACAAACTTAATCTGTTTGGGATTAACAATACTCTTACCGTCAAACCCCATCTTCCTGTTTTGGATAACTTCCGCCTTGAAGCCCTCCATGTCGTCAATATTGGGGAACATCGTATCAAAACACTGCACACCTGCCGCACGGGCCGCAAGCAGCATCTGGCCTCTGGCAGCCAGCATTTCAATTCCACCTTCTTCAATACGCACATGCATGCTCTTTCTAAAATCGCCTCCAGAAATTGCACAACCAAACATCCTTTCCGATGCTGTTACGATTTCATAAGCATTCATGATTCCTTTTGGGCTTTCAAGGGCTGCCATAAGAAGTGTTCTCCCTATCTCAACTCCAAATTCTTTCTCCGCTGCAACCACCTGATCTTCAACATCACGGACATCCTGTGCGCTCTCACATTTAGCAATACGGATACCATCCGCCCCGCCGGCCACTACGCAGCGTATGTCTTCTTTCCAGTGCGGCGTGTCCAGACCATTAATCCGTACAATCACTTCCGTATCACCGTAATCAATATTTCTAAGCGCCTGATATAAGGAAAACCTTGCCGCGTCTTTCTGATTCTCCGCCACCGCATCCTCAAGGTCTAGGATAATGCTGTCCGTACCATAAATATAGGCATCCTTAATCAACCCCGGTTTCTGGGCATTCATAAACATCATTGTCCTGCGAAGTCTGTTCTTTTCCGGTTTTTTACGTTTAATCATCTTACCGCACCTCCCCATGGAATATCTTTTTCAGAAGCGCCATTGCTTCTTAATACCGCGCATTCCACACGTGCCTTCAGCGTACATTCCAACGCACCCTTATCAACTACCGCAACCTTACCGCTCTTAACACCAAGTTCCTCCAATGTCTTAATAACGGTTGCTTTAATCTGGCGTCCGTATTGGTTCATGACACTGCTTTCAATTGACAGCTCAATTCCTGCGGCTGATGGTTCTACCGTGATTTGTGCATCGCTGGATTCTAAGGTTCCAGCAATTGCTGTTTTCTGAATTTCCATGCTCATTCTCCTTTAATATTTTGTTCTGCTACACTGCGTTTATCAGATAATTACATTAAACAGCTTTTTATAGTAAATGTAAAAGTCACTTTTTTCTGTATATTCCATTCCATTTTAGAATGATTATTTTATTTACATTTTTATTTCATGATGTATAATAGTTCTTATAAAATCAAACAAAAACGGATGATATTCTAATTGACACATCCAAATATATACATTCCAAACATTAATTATAATTTCTTTATTTCATACTTATTTGGAATAAATTAGCTATATATTTTCACCAAAAACGCATATTGATTTTTGTGCATATTCCACAAAGTCAGGAGGAACCCCCTATGGATGAAAGGGATTTTGAACTACTTACAGCCTTAGATAAAACAAAAAACATTACACATGCAGCCGACCTTTTATATGTTACACAGTCTTCTCTCTCCAAACGTATTAATGCCATTGAGCAGGAGCTGGACATCAAACTCCTAATCCGTTCCAGACAGGGCATCCACTTTACCCCGGAAGGTGAGATTGTCCTGCATTATGCCCAAACAGCCGCCGCACAGATGGAGGAAATGCGTACAGCTTTGAATACCAAACGTCCTTACGTCTGTGGCACGCTGAATGCCGGTATATCAATCAATTATGCTCTTTACCGCTTTCCTGATATCCTCGCAACGTACCGGAACAGATATCCCCATGTAAATACCCACATCGTTACTGACCATAGCAGAAAATTATATCTTCAGATTCTAGATGGGGAGCTGGATGTGGCAATCATAAGGGGAGAATATCCATGGAAAGGCAGCAGACTATTATTAGACAGGGAAAATATATATGTAATATCGTCCCCTGCTTATAAAGGGTTGCCACTCAGCGAAATCCCATATATTGGCCATAAAACCGATTCTGTATTTGAACGGGAACTTGCGCAATGGATTCACGAAAATAACATTCAAGTGAATCAGGCAAAGGGAATTATCGTAGACAGTATAGGAACCTGTGTTGAAATGGTAAACCGTGGACTTGGCTGGGCAATCGTCCCGGAAATATGTCTGAGAGATTTTCATGGTAATATGAAACCGCTATTCTTTGCAAACGGCGAGCCCTTTGTCCGCTCCACTTATCTTATGTATTCAGACAGCGCGCTGTCGCTTGCACAAGTGGAAGCGTTCATTAACATATTCAAGGAATTAAAAGAGGAGGATTCAAATGTCAGTCTATAATATTTCCAAGATATACCCTTCCGACCAAAGAAGTCATCATTTAATTGACAGGCTTCTGGCTGATGAGGGAATCCGCCGGGATATAAATCTTGATTACACCTGCGGCATTTTTGACGATGATATGAATATCATAGCCACTGGAAGCTGTTTTAATAATACGCTCCGCTGTTTGGCCGTCAGCAGCGCCCACCAGGGAGAAGGCCTGATGAATCAGGTTGTCACGCATCTGATGGAGGAGCAGTTTTCCAGAGGAAACGCACATATCTTCCTCTACACAAAATGTAACTCCGCTAAATTCTTCCGGGATTTAGGTTTTTATGAAACTGTAAGAATTGAAAATCAGCTTGTATTTATGGAAAATAAAAAAAACGGATTTTCATCTTATCTTTCAAGCTTAGAAAAAACAAGAAAAAGCGGGGAAAAGGTTGCCGCCCTTGTCATGAACGCCAACCCCTTTACGCTGGGCCATCAATATCTGGCAGAAACAGCAAGTCTCGAAAATGATATTGTCCATCTGTTTATGGTAAGCGAAGATGCAAGCCTGGTACCTTTTAATATAAGAAAAGATTTAATCATGAAAGGTACGGCGCACCTGCATAATATTATTTATCATGAAAGCGGCCCGTATATCATCAGTAATGCAACGTTTCCCAGTTACTTTCAAAAAGACGAAAATACTGTAATTGAAAGTCATGCCATGCTTGATTTAACCGTCTTTTGCCGTATTGCAGAAGTACTTGGAATAACACGCAGATATGTAGGGGAGGAGCCTGACAGCGTCGTTACCAGAATATATAACGGCATCATGAAGCAGAAACTGCCCGAAGGTGGAATCGACTGCATCATTGTCCCCCGAAAAGAATGGAAAGGGAATCCAATCAGTGCTTCAACTGTCAGGAAAGCAATTCAAAACCATGACTTTACCCGCTTGAAGGAGCTGGTTCCATTTTCCACATATGAATATTTTTCCAGTGACAAAGCTGCCCCTGTAATTAGTAAGATAAAAGCAAGTAATAATGTGATTCATTACTAAAAACAAAATGAAAAGAGGATGAATAAATGCTGTCAGGAATTTATGTAACCATTACAGATATGATGGAACGGCGCGAGAAACGGGCGGGCGGGCAACAGCTGCTTATTGAAAAATATCATGCTCCTGTTATTTCGTTCTGCATGAATATTCCTGGTCCCGTAAAAACCACACCTGAAATCCGTAGATTATTCCATGATGGGAAAATGGAAATATTGAACGCCCTTAGCACGGATTCCTGTCCTATTTTAGAAGAATGGGAAATCCACGAAAAAACTGGTGATGAATACATACTATGTGTAGCAGGACCCCCAGTAACACTTAAAAAAATAATGAGTGGGATTGAAGAATCCCACCCACTTGGCCGCTTATTCGATATTGATGTAATAGATACGAACGGTGAAAAGTTATCAAGGCCTGTCTATCGTAAATGCCTTATCTGTAATAAGCAGGCACAGGACTGTGCCCGTTCCAGAGCTCATACCGTAGAAGAAATGCAGAACAGGATTGAACAGCTACTGGAACAATATAGATAATTGGATAACGTTCACCTTTTGGAGAGCTGCCTTTCTCTTATCCCCTTTGAAAAGATGTATGTAGATTCCCTCCTTAACCTTATGAAAAATTAAGAGTTGATATATCGAATCAAAATTTTTTATACTTATTGTTTTTATAATCAGACTATTCTTTATGTTCTTTTTACTTTCGTACCTCTTGTGTGTTAAAACCAATAAAATACCCCGGAAAAGTCATCTTCCGGGGCTTGGCATCTATTTCTCACGCCCTGAAAAACACCCATTTTCAGGGCGCAAATCCACTCAATTTTTCCTCAAAAACCACTATATCTTGTGGTTTCATCCGTCATCTCTCTTCAAAACCACAATTCGACATCCAAACTACCGCAGCTTAATGCCGATGCATCGAAAACCCATCCATCGGATACTTCTTCAGGTTCTCCAGCACGCGCCTCTCCTCAGCCGCACCAATCAGCTGGTCCCTTGCCTTCTTGGCTTCCACCTCGGTCTTATGACGGCTGGGTCCGCCTACGCAGCCGCCCACGCAGGCCATGCCTTCCACGAAGTCCTCAGGAAGCCGCCCCACCTTCATGAGCAGCAGGGCTTTCTTGCACTCGGCGGCCCCGTTGCAGCGGGCAACCTTGATGTCGGTGCTCTCTTCCATCTCTTCCAGGCACTGGAGCACGGCAGCGGTAACGCCTCCGCCGTTGCCGAAGCGCTTGCCGAACACAGAGCTTTCCTGGTAATCGTTCTCGGCGGGCTGCAGTTCCACGCCTTTGGCCCGCATCATGGCGCGGATTTCCCCAAAGGTCATGGCATAGTCAGCGTTGCCTTCTATGTTCAAATCCAGGCTTTCGCTTTTTTTGGCAATGCACGGTCCGATGAATACGGTTATGGTTTCCGGATTCTGGCTCTTTATCATCCTGGATACCGCGCACATGGGAGATACGGTTGTGGACATATTATCCAAAAGCATTGGGAAATGCTGCTTAATCATATTGACGAATGCAGGACAGCAGGAAGTGGTCATCTTCTTGCCTTCCTTGTGGGCCTGGGCCCACTCCTCAGCCTCATAGGCAGCCGTCATGTCGCCGCCCAGCCCTACTTCCACCATATCCGCGAAGCCCAGCTGCTTAAGGGCTATCTTCCAGCTGGCCATGGTGATATCAGGCCCGAACTGGCCTTCGGTGGCAGGAGCCACCATGGCAACCACACGTTTTCCAGCCTTAATCAGGCGGATTACGTCCACCATGAAGGTCTTGGAGCCAATGGCGCCAAAGGGACAGCTGTGGATACAGGCGCCGCACTGGATGCATTTCTTCTCGTCAATCACGCAGATGCCGTATTCATCATATGTAATGGCGTCCACAGGGCAGATTTTCTTACAGGGACGCTCCAGATGGGCAATTGCATTATATGGGCAAGCCTGGGAACATTTGCCGCACTCCTTACATTTGGCAGGGTCAATATAGGCGCGTTCGTGGCCCATGCTGATTGCCCCGAAATTACAGGAATTCTGGCAGGCCTTTCCCATACACTTGCGGCAGTTGTCGGTTACTATATAGGAAGCAATGGGACACTCCTCGCATGCAGCATTGATGACCTGCACCACATTGGAGGTGTCTTTGCCTGCCGGACACTTGCCCTCTGCCAGGCGCACTCTCTGTTTGATGATTTCCCTTTCCTTATAGATACAGCAGCGGTAAGCTGCCTGTGGCCCCGGTATCATGGAATATGGAATCTCGCCGCGCTTCTCTTCCAGATTTCCATCCCATGCAGCCTTAGCCACCTCATAGAGAACATCATGCTTCAGACGCAGGATAGTCGCATCATTGGTTACCATCTCTTCTCCTCCTCGTTATGAGTACCTGGCGCTGTGCCGGCAGACCCTGACGGGCAGGTCCCGACGGACATAGCCTGACGGGCAGCTCCACCCAGACATAGCCGTCTGACGCCGCCCGGCGCATTTACACCGGAGGGCCCAAGTACCTGCCTGGCACGGCACTAGATTGTTAATTTTATATCAACACCTGAAAATCTACTATATTTGTACTGAAAATGCAAGTATTTAATAAGGTACAATCCTAATAATAGGTTACCACCACGGTCTTTCCCATCTCTTCTATCACACGTCCCAGCTGTTCCACCAGGTTCTGGCGGATTCCCAGGTCAAATGGCAGGCCCGGATTCTGGTATGCGCTGTTGATTGCTTTTCCCACATAGAGATGTACCTCGGTACAGTCCTCAATCAATACCTTGGCCACCATGGAGCCGCCGTTGGGCTTATCCAGTTCCTGGAAAAACTCCTCGGACACAGTCTCATTCTTCACATACCGGCGCAGCAGCTGAAGCACACGGTTCAGCGTCAGCACGCCCTCCGTAACCAGGTCCACGCCGTCCATATAAGCAATGGGCGGAATCTCCGGGTCCACATAATCCAGGGATACATCCAGCTTTTTCCCCAATACCCTGGACACAATGGTGGCGCTGGTACCGCCGCACACAATGGTCTTGGCATTGGAATCCGCCATGAAATCGTGGACCATCCGCACATCGTCCTCCGGGTTGCGGGCCGGACCGGTCATCAGATGCACCGGCTTGCTGTCGATGATGCGCATGCAGGCCACCGTTGTATCGTCCCCCGGCCTGAACTGGTATAGTTCATCGCATGCCCTGCTGATGGAGGCGGCCAGACGCATGGCGGATACAGTAAGCGGATACTGGCGCACCGCGTAATCCGCAATATCCTGCCACAGCCATCCAAAGTTTAACAGCTCGCCCACGCCTGCATGGATGGTCCCGTCACTCATGAGAATCAGGGCGTCGCCCTTCTGTACCTTGAACCTGTATTCGTTAATCTCCTTGCCCTGGATGACGCGCATATTCCTCGGTATCTCCATGAGCCTGCCGTCCCGTATGAAAATGCAGCCCGGGTTGTCATATTCCACCAGATAGGCATCACCGTTATGATACACCTGAAGGATGCTGAAGGTGGAATATGCCACCTGCCTCACCTGGCAGATTGGGAGTGTCTCACTGATGGTATCCACACATTCCTCCAGCGTGGCGCCGTTAAGAAACATGGTTCCCAGTATCTTAGAAGTCAGGGTGGACAGAATATTGGCTTTGACGCCGCTGCCCATGCCGTCGGCCAGGATCATGATGTTGGAATCCGCGGTCTGAAGCAGTTCTACCTTGTCTCCACAGAGGATTTCGGTATATTTATTCAGGCTTTTATAAGCAACATCCACTGTAATTCCCATTATCTACCTCCGCTGCCGCCTGGTTTCTTCAAATCAGCGCTGTTCAGATGGACATACCCTGTCTTCCTGCCCGCCGGAGCCGCGCTTCCAATGTGGACATAGCCCTTTTTCTGTTCCGGTGCCGCGGCATTCCCCGATATCCCGGCAGCGCCTGCTGTTCCGGCATTTCCCGCCGTCCCGGTACCGCCTGCCAGTCCGGCGCTTCCTGCCGTCCCTATGCCGCCTGCCAGCCCGGCGCTTCCTGTCATCCCGGTACTGCCTGCCAGCCCGGCGCTTCCTGCCGTCCCGGCGCCAGCCCCGGTATTCCCCGGCGTCATGACGCCGCTTAAGGGCCTTGCCCCGCTGCCAAGGTGCACGTCCGGAAGCGTTATGTCTTCCTCGCCGCCCCCATAGATGCCATCGCTGCCATCTTCCAGCAGGGAATGGCAGAGCTTGGTCAGGGTGGTCTTGGTCTCGGCCGTTGTCTCTCCTAAGAGCCCGGCTATCTCCTGGGCCACCATCATCTGTTTATGGATGATTTTCTGGGCCAGGTCAATGGTCTCCAGTTTTTTCTCATATTCTTCCTTGGCCAGTTCTTCTTCCCTGGTGATATCGATGAAAGTGGCAAGGACTGCATTTTCCTTTTCTATGTATACAATGTTCTGTAAGGTGGAAAGGTTGTATTCCGGATAGTTCACACGCTTGCCATGGATGTTCTGGTGCGTGTCAAACACCCACTGGAAATTAGCCGGGTCAATCAGTTCGTACAGGTACATCTTAAGGGCCTCGGAGCGTGTCTTGCCGAAATACTTCTCACCTACATCCGAGTACTCCAGAATGCGCATGTCATCCCCCACAATCAGCACGATGTTGGGTGAGGTTTCCATTACCAGGTTGGCCATGGATTCCGCCTTCTCATGCATGAACGGGATGCACATGCTCACCTCTGCCTTGTGCTGGAATACGGCAATGGCCTTCTCACGGCAGGTAGGGTAACCGCAGGCTCCGCAGTTCAGCTCGTCTTCCGGCTTAAACTTGTTGGTCATGCGCAGGATTTCACGTATCTGCTCTTCCGTGGGCTGTAAATCCCTGGGAGAATGGTCCTCAAACCGCTTGCCGAAATCCACGTTCTCCCACACCGGCTCCATCTGGCGCCGTGCCGCGGGCTCCCGCGCAATGCTCTCCTCCATGTCCAGCTTGACCTTAAACCTGGAAATGAATTCGTCATTTACCGTAGGTCCCTTGATACATCCGCCGGAACACATATTCATCTCAATAAAGCACCCGTTTATCTCCCCCCGCGCCATGCTCTTGCACAAATCAATGCAGTTAGCCACGCCGTGGACATAGAACTTGCGGTAACCGTCGTTTTCTTCCTCGGTTGCCAGCACCGAGTTCACCACTCCGTTGGTCACTGGGTACAGGCGGTTGACCTTGGGGTCAAATGCTGTAAATGGCCGGTCCTCACAATCCTCAATGACAATGTCCTCTTCCTCCAGCCACTTATTGATATCATTAAAATTCAGCACGGCATCGATGTAGCCTTCATGCCGCGGGTCCTTGGACTCCTTTTTCTTGGCAATGCACGGCCCCAGGAATACCACCCTTACGTCCCGTCCAAGCTCTTCCTTTAAAAGCTTCCCATGGGCAATCATAGGTGACACCACCGGCGCCAGGTACGGCACCAGCTGGGGATAATAAATCTCCACCAGGTCATTGACGCTTGGACAGCAGGTGGTAATGATGTTGTCCATCTTATGCTCCTTAAGGATTTTCGCGTATTCGGCCGTCACGAAGGCAGCGCCCTCCGAGGTTTCCCTCACATCCTCAAACCCAAGGCGCATCAGGGCTCCCCGTACCTGCCCGATTGTCTTATATTTTAAAAGTCCCATGTAAGCCGGCGCAATGGATACCACCACCCGCATGCCTTCCCGCAGGAATCCCTTCACCATATCCAGGTCGCTCCGAAGGGTCTTGGCTGACTGAGGGCATATCTTGAGACAATGTCCGCACAGTATGCACCTGTCAGGCATGATGACCGCCCGCTCATCCTTGACCTGGATGGCCTTTACATCGCAGTAGCGGACGCATTTGTAGCAGTGCTTGCACTTTGTGGCTTTGAAATCAATGATTTCCATGCCCATAATCAAAGTCTCCCTTTTATCTCATTTTCGAAAAATTCCTCGGTATCTTCCGGTTTCAATGAATAGAGTTCGCCCTCCACGGTCACACATACGCCGTGGTCACAGTTGCCTGTGCAGAATGCGCCGTTTAAATCCACCTGGTCAGACAGGCCATTCTCAGCAACCAATTTCTGAAGCTTTGCAATAATCTCCCTGGACCCTTTTAAATGACAGGCACTTCCAATACAAATCGTTACTTTCATCCCTTATTCCTCCACTATCTGCGTGTATTATGAGTTCACCCCAAACGGTATCTCCATTATCTCACATTGTGATATTTATATCAATAATATTTCTCAAATATTTTATAGAAAAGGAGGGCCTGTTGTGCTATAGTAAAGGATATTTACGAAAGGAGAGATTGTATTATGAAACGTTCTATTTCCATACTTTTAACAGCATTTCTGGGCGTCTCCCTGATACTTGGCGGATGCGGCGGATCCGGACAGGGTGCCGCAGTTAAGGACACCTCTGCCAGCGCCGCACAGACAGAAACCCCTGCCCCTGATTCCCAGGAGACCACGAGCGGGGCCGAATCAGAGGAAACAGGTCCTTCACCGGCCGATGAATCCGGCAGTCCGGCTGATTCAGCCAAAGAGCTTACCGCCGGCGAATCCGGCGATGAACCGCAGCTGACCTGCCAGGCCGGAATCCGCATCGGTTCCTTAAAAGGCCCTACCTCCATGGGACTGGTGTCCCTGATGGACAAGGCGGCCAAGGGCGAAACCTCCAATGTATATGAATTTACCATGACCGGCAAGGCGGACGAGCTGGTGGGCAAGATTGCAAACGGCGACCTGGACATTGCCCTGGTACCGGCCAATGTGGCCAGCGTCCTTTACAACAAGACCCAGGGAAATGTAACGGTCCTGGACATCAACACCCTGGGCGTCCTTTATGTGGTTGCATCGGATGATTCCATCAAGTCCATGGCAGACCTTAAGGGACGGACCATTTACATGACCGGCAAGGGCACCACGCCTGAATACGTGATGAATTACCTCTTAAAGGAAAATGGCCTTGGCTCCGGCGATGTGGACCTCCAGTTTAAGTCTGAGGCCACCGAGGTCGCCTCTATCTTAAAGCAGGATTCCAGCGCCATAGGCGTACTGCCACAGCCCTTTGCCACAGCCGCCTGCATCCAGAATGAGGATTTGAAAACCGTGCTGGACCTGACGGAACAGTGGAACCTGCTGAACAAAGACAGCGGCAGCATGCTGGTAACAGGCGTCACCCTGGTGCGCAGCGATTTCCTCAGGGAGAACAGGTCTCCCATTGGGGACTTCCTGAAAGACCATGCCGAATCCGCCCGGTTCACTTCCGGACACCCTGAGGAAGCCGCTGCCCTTATCGCTGCCCAGGGCATTGTGGAGAAAGCCCCCATCGCCCAGAAGGCCCTTCCTTACTGCAATATCGTATGCCTCACAGGACAGGAGATGAAGGATGCCTTAAGCGGATACCTCTCCATCCTCATGGAACAGGATGCCAAATCCATCGGCGGACAGATGCCCGGGGATGACTTTTATTATATGCCATAGGGTGTGTTTGAAAGCCGGGTTCCGTCGACTGTGCGTTCCGCTTTGCGGAAGATTTTGTCCCGATGGGGGAGTCATGGCGGGCTGCGTTAACCGAATTGGAACCAAATATGCAGCGAAGCAGGGCGTACAGATGGCGGGAATGAATTTTCAAACAGGCCCCAGGGAGCGGCGGCCTTTAGGGGCGGATACTATATGACTGGTTGTCGGAGACATTTTTCATGAATCAAAATACCCGTATAAGAAAATACTTCATCTGGCTGTTCTGGATTGCAGTATGGCAGACAGCCAATATGCTGATACACAACAACATCATATTTGTTGGCCCGCTGGATATGGTAAAGGCCCTTCTGGAGCTTGTCCGTGACAGCTCCTTCTGGGCCTCCATCTTCAGTTCTTTCGCCAGAATAAGCCTTGGCTTTCTCGGGGCATTTGTACTCAGTATCCTGTTAGGGTGCCTGGCCTATGCATTTCCCCTTATAAGGGAACTGCTGGAGCCGGTAATGCTGTTAATCAAGTCGGTTCCCGTGGCTTCCTTTGTCATACTCGCCCTTATCTGGATCGGTTCCCATAACCTGGCCGTCTTTACGTCCTTTCCGGTCGTGGTCCCCATGATATATGTAAATACCCTGTCAGGGCTGGAACACACGGACAGGAAACTTCTGGAGATGGCCCTGGTTTTCCGGATGCCCCTGTGGAAACAGGTGCGCTATATCTATATCCCCTCCGTACTGCCCTACCTTATCAGCGGATGCCGGACCGCCCTGGGCATGAGCTGGAAATCCGGCGTGGCCGCCGAGGTAATCGGAATACCGGAAGGTTCCATCGGCGAACAGCTCTACTACTCCAAGCTTTATCTGGATACTGCCGGGCTCTTTGCCTGGACCTTTGTCATTATAATTGTCAGCGCTGTATTTGAACGCATTTTCCTGTATTTTTTAGTGAAAGTAAAACATTAGCCATATCAGACAGGGCCTGCAGGAACGCTATTTTCATACACGCGCCTATAAAATGTTTAAGGAGGCATCAATAGAATGATTGAACTCAGACATATCACAAAATCATATAATGGCCTGACTGTCCTCACGGATATCAACATGACCTTCCGGGACGGCGGCTGTTATTGCCTTATGGGCCCTTCAGGCTCCGGCAAGACCACCCTGATGCGGATCCTGATGGGGCTGGAAACGCCCGATGAGGGGACCGTGGCCGGAAACCCGGACCGGAAATCCGCCGCCATATCAGCCGTATTCCAGGAGGACAGGCTGTGTGAATCCTTCTCCCCCATGGATAATGTGATGATGTGCGTTGGCCGCTCCCTGAAAGCCTCCCGGGTCAGGCTGGAGATGGGGGAACTGCTGCCTGAGGAATGCCTGGACCGTCCCGTATCCACCTTAAGCGGCGGCATGAAGAGACGCGTCGCGGTCCTAAGGGCACTGCTCACCCCGTCCGATATTCTTATTATGGACGAGCCTTTTACCGGAATGGATGAGGGCCTGAAACACAGTGTGATTGCGTATATCAGGGAAAAAAAAGATGGGCGGATTCTGATTCTTTCCACCCACCAGGAGGAGGATGTGGCGCTGATTGGCGGGGAACTGGTACGGATAAGCAGCAGTTCTCCTGATTCCTCACAAGTCTGTAAATCCTTTGCATAAAAGCCATGCACATTTCCCATCCAGTATTTCTTTTCCATAAACTTCGGTGTGGCTTCTGTCACTCCAATATATCTGCCAGTTATTATGGATTGGCGTTAATCCGGCTGCGGATATGCAGCCTTTCTGATTTGTCCGGCTCATCCCTATTTTATCCCGGTTTTTATTGTTATGCAAAAAAATTTATGGAAAGATTGTAGCTTTTTCCCATTTTGCAATGGGCAATATGCATATATTTTTGTAAATATTATATAACATTGTTACAATAGACAACAAAAAGTTTGTACGTTATAATATTTATATTACTCACAATAGTTAATATATTCTCAGTTGTTAGCAGAAAGGAGGAGGAATGAACTTATTAGTTATAAATCCCAACACCTCAGATGCCATGACGGAAGATATCAGGAAAACCGTAGAGCGTGTAAGGGCCCCTGACACGTCTGTCACAGTTACAGGATTGGATTTCGGTCCGGAAGCCCTGGAATCGTTCTATGATTATGCCCTATCCAGTTTTGGATTATGCCGCCTTTTAAAAGTGTCCGGAAACGCGTATGACGGAATTTTAATAGCCTGCTACGGGGATCCCGGCCTATATGCGGCAAAGGAAATCTGTGATTGCCCGGTTCTTGGCATTGCAGAGACATCCATTGCCATGTCATTCCTTTTAGGAAACCGCTTTTCCATCCTGGCGGCATCTGAGAAGGCAGTCCCTATGATGGAACATATGGTGGCCCAGTATGGAATGGACCATCGGTTAGCAGGTGTTTTCCCATTAAATATGAGTGTGCTGGATGCCGAAGCTAACAGGGGAGAAACAGTAAGCCGTTTAATTGAGGAGGGAAAAAAGGCCGTTTCAAAAGGGGCTGAAGTTTTGATTTTAGGCTGTGCCGGCATGACGGGATTTGGCGGTCCGGTAAGCCAGGCACTGGGAATCCCGGTGATGGATCCTGTAGAAACATCGTTCCTGACCCTGGAGATGATGTGCAGGGGAGGGTTTAAGACATCTAAAAATGGTCTTTATAAACCCCCGGGGAAAAAGAGAATCAAAAGGGAATACTTACTTACAGAAAATATTTAATGTAAAGGAGAAGATAAGTTATGAAAAAGAAATTAATATCAATTATAAGCCTGACCCTGGCAGCCGCAATAGGTTTATCCGCCTGCTCATCCGGAAGTGCCGGCGGCACAGGCACTGCTGCCGGTAAGGATACGGCAGGCAAAACCGCCGCAAGTGAACATGCCGATTCCCAGTGGGACAACAGCGTTGCCATGATCCTGCCCGGCCTGATTACAGATGAGGCTTTCAACCAGTTTACATATGAAGGCATGGTCAAGGCAAAGGATGAATTAGGGATTAAGACGGCTTATAAGGAAAATGTAACCCAGGACGAGCAGGTAGAGGTGCTTCGCCAGTTTGCCCAGCAGGGTTATCAAATCATCATTGGCCAGGGCGGCCAGTTCGGCGAAGCCGTGTCGATTGTGGCCGGAGAATTTCCTGACCGCCAGTTTATATTCTCTGTAGGCACGGACACCTTTGATCTCCCTAACATGTCTGCCGCCACCATCAGCTACAGCCATGCCGGATTCATCGGCGGGGTTTTAGCAGGTCTGACCACCAAGAACAATAAGGTTGCCATGGTGACGGGCGAATTCTATGACACACACCGCATGATGGAAGCCAGCTTCTACAAAGGCGTGGCCTATGTCAATCCGGATATTGAGACCACCGCCATCACCACAGGCGACTGGGCGGATACCGTCAAGGCACGGGAGGCATGCCTTGCTGTCATTGCCCAAGGTTATGATGTCCTGTTCCCCTGCCTGGATGCCGCCGGCGCAGGCGTTGCTGCCGCTGCCCAGGATTCCGGGAATGTTAAGGTAGTAGGCGCTGTTGCTGACTACGCAAAGGACTACGGTGCAAAAGACGTCACTGCGGGAAGCGTTGTGTTTGCCTGGGATGAACTGGGATACCTGGAAACCAAAGGCGAGTTATGTGACGGCAAGTCCCATGTTCTTGGCATGAAAGAAAACGGCATCCGTCCGGTCATTAATATAGAACTGACAAGTGAACAGCAGGCTGTTTATGACGCGGCAGTTGCCGACCTGCTTGCGGGCAAGATTGACATTGCTGACTAGACCTCATCTGTTTCCACTTCCCATGCTCAGGAGGGTAAATTTATTTATGAACGATAATAAGTATGCACTGCAAATGCAGGATATCACGGTGGAATTTCCAGGTGTCCTGGCAAATGATCACGTTAGTATTGATTGTAAAAAAGGCGAGGTATTAGGGCTTCTGGGGGAAAACGGCGCAGGAAAGACTACATTGATGAACGTCCTGTACGGCCTTTATCCGCCAAGCAGCGGAAAAATCCTGCTGGATGGCAGGGAGGTACAGATAGGTTCTCCCTCCGAAGCGATTTCCTACGGTGTCGGTATGGTCCACCAGCATTTCAAATTAGTGGATACCCTTTCTGTCATTGAAAATGTAATTCTCGGCATCCCAACCAAAAAACAGAAACTGGATCTGGAACCTGCCAGGCACAGACTGCTGGAATTGTGCAAGGAGTATGAGCTCTATGTGGACCCGGATGAAATTGTATGGCGTCTGCCAGTAGGCAAGCAGCAGTGGGTGGAAATCTTGAAAGCCCTGTACAGGGACTGTAAGGTCCTAGTGCTGGACGAACCCACGGCTGTCCTGACTCCCGCGGAAAGCGACCAGCTCTGCTGCGCAATCCGGCATATCACGGAAAAGGGGCGCTCTGTCATTTTCATAAGCCATAAGCTGCGTGAGGTAATCCAGATTACCGACCGTGTGACAGTCATCCGCGATGGCAGATACATCGGAACCGTGGACACAAAGGATGCGACGCAGCTGACATTGGCCCAGATGATGGTTGGACGTCCAGTTTCCATCGAACGGAAGGAACGCCCCGCCTTTGCAGACAGGGAGCCGGTTCTGGTCATGAAGGATGTGAACGCGGTTGACGACCGCGGCATCCCGGCCCTTAAGAACTTTAACCTCACCGTACATGCCGGCGTCGACGGAAACGGCCAGAGGGAGCTGGCTGAATGCATCTCCGGAATGCGTAAGCTGACCAGCGGTTCCATTACCATTCAAGGGCATCCCGTTACCGGTGTCATCGCGGACCCGTCATTCCTGGGCTTTATTCCAGAGGACCGGCAAAAAACCGGTCTGGTCATGGATTTCAGCGTTGCAGATAATTTGATTATCAAAGATTATTACAATGATCCCTTTGCCCATAAAAATATTTTAAACTATAAAATCATTAAGAATCATGCCCGGAAGATGATTAAAAAATACCGTGTCAAGACACCATCCGAGGATGTGCGTGTACGCAATCTCTCCGGTGGAAATCAGCAGAAGGTTGTCATTGCCCGCGAACTGGATCCCGAACCTGTCCTGGATCTTGTTGCGCATCCAACCCGTGGTTTGGATCTGGGCGCCGTGGACAATGTCCTTGATATCCTGTTAAAAGAGCGCAACCGTGGTGCGGCCGTCCTCTTCATTTCCGCGGAGCTTCAGGAAATCATGGCTTTAAGCGACCGTATCATTGTGCTTTTCAGCGGTGGGAGTATAGGGAATCTGGACGGTGAAACGGCAGATCAAAAGATTATTGGCCAGATGATGTTGGGACAGGTTCCGGAGGTGCAGTAGATGAAAATGTTGAATAAAACAAAAATTGTAAGACTTCCCTTTCTGGGAGATCTGGCGGTGTCATTTGGCCGCACGGTATTCGGAATTGTACTGGGATTGATTGCCAGCGCTGTCTTAATCGGAATTTCAGGCGTTAACCCATTTGTTGCTTACGGCGCCCTCATAAGAGGAGCCTTTGGCAATGGTCAGGCCCTGAGCAATGTCCTTGTCCGCGCGTCGCCTCTTTTGCTTGGCGGTATCGGGGTTTCCCTTGGAATCAAGGCCGGTGTCTGGAATATCGGCATGGAAGGTTATATGTACCTGGGAGCCATCGGTGCTTCCCTGGCAGGTGTTTTGGAATTGGGTCTGCCGCCCATTCTTCATATCCTGCTCTGTTTCCTCTGCGCTGCCGCATTCTCCGCGGTCTGGGGAATAATTCCAGGCTATCTGCGGGCATACAAAGGGGTGAATGAGGTAACCGCAACCATCATGATGAGCTATATTGCTATTTATCTCACTAACTGGGTTGTCTCCTGCCTGCCCCTGGTTGCGGAAGTGGGCGCGTTCTATCCCATGAGCAAAAAATTTGCCCCCAGCGCCTTGCTGCCGATCCTGATGAAGGGATCCAGCCTTCATCCCGGCCCGTTTATAGCGGTCCTTCTGTGTGTTGTCTTCTATTTTATATTAAATTATACATCCTTCGGCTACCGGACCAGGATGCTGGGCGCAAATCCCAATGCCGCCAGGTATGCGGGCATTGATGCGAAAAAGCAGATTATGATTATTATCATGATTGGAGCCATCCTTGGCGGTCTGTCCGGCGCGGTCGAAGTCATGGGCCTGAAGCGGCGTGTATATATGGAATTTGTAACAGGCGTGGGCTATGAAAGCGTCGCGGTTGCCCTTCTGGCAGGCGGCAATCCTCTGGGAGTGGTATTTTCCGCGCTGTTCTTCGCCGCACTGAAAGCAGGCGGCGCGACCATGTCCATTGAAACCGGTGTTATTTCATCCATGAATTCCATCATTATTGCCATGTGCATGCTGTTCGTGATTGGCGTGGGCGTTGTTGACAGCCGCCGTTTTGCAAAGATTGTGGACAACAGCAAGGATGATGACGATACAGAAGGCGGATCCGCGTCTTCTGCCGCAAAGGAGGGGAACTAATATGGCAATTGAAATTATTATGGATTGGCTGCAGGCAACCTTGCGGTGGGCGGCGCCTCTGCTCATCGTTGCGGTTGGAGAGGTATATGCCGAGCGTTCCGGTGTGATTAATATGGGAATCGAGGGCATCATGCTTTTCGGCGCCCTTACCGGTATTGCCGCCGGCTTTTATTTGGACAGCCTGGTGCTGGCTGTCATTTTTACAATTGTAATCGGGGCTTTTATGGGGCTTATTGTTGCTTTTCTGACGGTTTCCCGGCGGACGAACCAGGTTGTGACCGGTCTGATGATTAACATGATATCCCTGGGCGCCACGGACGCGCTGTTTTCCCTGATGTCCGAAACAAGGCAGTCCCGTGTAGCCACCTTCCCAATCATTTTCCCCAAGGGCATGCAAAGCATACCGCTAATCGGTCCCCTGCTGTTTGCGCAGCCGGTAAGCACATGGGTGGCTCTGATTCTGCCTGTCTTTGCCGCTTACATCCTTTACAAGACACGGTGGGGCTTAAATGTACGGGCCGTTGGCGACAATCCCAAGGCGGCCGCTACAGCGGGCCTGTCGGTTATCAGGCTGAAATACCAGACCGTGATCCTCTCCGGCATATCCGCCGCTTTGGGCGGCTGTGTACTCACATTGGGCGAGGTTGGGTATTTCTCTGCCGGCGGCATGGCAGCCGGCCGTGGATTTATCGTAATGGCTGCCTGTGTGGTAGGCGGCTGGGATCCCATCCGGACAGCGGTTGTCTGCCTGGCATTCGGAGCGGCGGACGCGGCCCAGCTCCGGTTCCAGACCACCGGTTCTGTTATTCCGTATCAGTTCCTGCAGATGCTGCCCTATATCGTTACAATTATCGCGCTGACCATCATGGTAAAACGTTCCTGCGTTCCAAAGACCTGGGGTTCGGCGTATGACCCAAAGGATGTATAAGAAATATCACATATTCACGAAAGGATGGATTTTATGTTGGATCTGATTGTCAAAGGCGGGACTGTTGTTACGGCATCTGAAACATTTAAGGCGGACATCGGCGTGGAAGGTGAAAAAATCTCGTATATCGCAGCGGCCGGGAAGCTTGATTACCTGGTAAACAAAAATGCGGATAAAGGAAACATCACCAAAGTGGTTGACGCCCAGGGCCGGTATGTAATGCCCGGCCTGATTGAACCTCATATGCACGTAATGGCCCCATTTAATAATACCATTGATATCCTTGATTTTTATACTGCCAGCATATGCGCGGCTTTCGGCGGCGTCACCACGTTTATGGATTTCAGTACCACTACAAAAGAGGTGCCCGTATTACAGGCAGTGGAGGAACGGAAAGCAGAAATGGCTGATTCGGTACTGGATTACAGTGTGCATGCCAAATTCATTAACGCAGGGGACAGCCGGGAAGACCTGCAGGGAACCGTTAAAAAACTGGTGGAGGACGGTATACCCACATTCAAGATGTTTACCATCTACCCCGGTGTCATGATAAACGACGCCGACATCCTCAAAATCATGAAAGCCGCAAAGGAGGAAGGCGCCCTGTGTGGTTTTCACGCTGAGAGCAATGCCATCGCCGATTTCATGAAACAGAATCTTCTGGATGAAGGCAAGCAGGACTGGGAGTTCTTTAATAAAGCCAAGCCCAATGCATGTGAGGCAGAAGCGGTGAACCGTATCCTTACATTTTCCGAACTGCTGGATGTTCCGGTATATTTTTACCACCTTTCCACCAAAGAGGCGGTTGAAATGGTCCGCCAGGCCAAAAAGCGCGGTGTCAAAGTCCTGGCAGAGACCTGCGGCCACTATCTGATGTTAACGGATGAAAAAAATAAAGGCGAAGATGGCATCAACTACCTGATGAGCCCTCCGCTGCGCAGCGAAGAGGACCGGATTGCCATGTGGGAAGGGCTGAAGGACGGCACCCTCAGCCTGGTTACCTCGGACAACGAGGTATTCTCCCGGAAGATAAAGGAACAGAATCTTAAGGAGGATGCCCTGACCAATGGAAAAATCCCGGACTTCAGTGTCCCGGTTAACGGTATCCCCGGCCTTGAAGAACGGTTTGGACTGCTGATGATTGGCGTCAACCACGGCATTATCTCCCTCAACAAGCTAGTCGAAGTGAGCAGCACCAATCCTGCCAAAGTGTTTGGATGTTATCCTGAAAAGGGCACCCTGGAGGTAGGAAGCGATGCTGATATCATCGTGGTGGATCCGGAAAGGACGGTTCCCTTGGTACGGGGAAACCTCCACTACCCCGCGGATCTGGATTATGATCTCTATGAAGGCTTTACCTCCAGAGGCTGGCCGGTGTGCACCATCCGCCGCGGTGAAATCCTGATTGAGGACGGCAGGTTCAAGGGTAAAAGAAAATCCGGCAGGTTTTTAAAATGCAGCCTGAAGCTCCAAAAAGAAGCTTAAGCATTTAAAAAAGTCCCCGCCGCATCCGTTCACCCTTCCAGGCATGCCTTCAGCCTGTCCCCTGCATCCCGTATACGCTCTCCATCCCGGCTGTCAAGCGCTGCCTCAAATGCCTGCATCAAGCGTTCAATCCGGCTCCGCTGTTCCCCCGTACTCTTCTCGTAACACTGTTCCCCCAACAAAAGCAGGAGACGGTTTTCTTCCTGGTCCCTGGGAGGGACTTTCAGATAGGAAAGTTCCTCCATCCTGGCCTTAATCTGCTCATCCGTCATGGTGTTATGTCTCCCCTTAATAATCTGTTTCTTCACCTTTCCGGTGGAAACCACCTTCACCTCCACTTCCAGGATTGAATTGATGTCATAGGTATAGGTCACGTCCACTGCCTCCTCCCCTGCCTTGTTCTTCGGCACCTGTATATCCAGGCTTCCCAGCAAAAGGTTGTTGGCGGTAAGACGGCTCTCCCCCTGGTAAACTTCAATGCGTATCCTGTCCTGGTTATTGCGGATTGTGTAAAACCGTTCCGTGCGGCTGGCGGGAATGACCGTATTGCGCTCAATGATAGGGCTGAAATGCCCGGCCTCATAGACGCCCTCCCGGCGCTCCCTCACCACCTCGGTCCCCAGGGTAAAGGCGCATACATCAGTCAGGATCATTTCCCTGACTTCCCTGTTCCTGCTTTTCATGGCCCCCTGTATGGCGGCCCCCAATGCCACTGCCTCATCCGGATGCACGGACACATCCGGGAACTTATGGAACAGCTTCACCACAAAATCCTTTATCACCGGCATGCGCGTGGCCCCGCCCACCAACACTACCTGGTCAATGTCCTGCAGCTTCAGATGTGAATCCGCAATGCTCTTCTGGATAGGTCTGCGTATGCGCTCCAGCAGCGGCAGGCAGAGTTCTGCATATTCCCCAGGATTCAAGGACAGGTCTTTTTCTTCTCCCTTTATCCTGCAGCGCATCCTTACCGTCCCATCCAGGCTGAACCGTTTCTTGGAATTCTCCGCCGCCTCATGGACAGCCGCCCGCTCCTCCCATTCCAGACCATCCTCATCCAGCCCGTTTTTATCGTAAAACTCCTGCTCCAATACCCTGGTAAAATCCTCGCCCCCAAGGTAGTTATCCCCGGCCACGGCCCGCACCTCCAGGATGGGTCCGCATAGTTCCAGGATGGATACGTCAAATGTACCTCCGCCCAGGTCAAATACCAGGAATCTTGTGTTCTCTGTTTTATCGTACAGGCCGTATGTGATGGCGGCGGCAGTGGGTTCGCTGATAATCCGCTCCACCTTAAGCCCGGCCAGTTCTCCTGCCAGTTTCGTGGCCCTTCTGCGCTTATCGTCAAAATACGCGGGCACGCTTATGACCGCCTCATGGACCTGACTGCCCAAAAAAGCCTCCGCATCCTCCTTCAGGGAACGCAGGACCATGGCGGACAGGTCTTCGGGCCGGAATTTGTGACCGCCCAGGTCATACTGCCGCTCACTTCCCATAAAGCGTTTAAATACCTCCGCCATGCGCTCCGGATGAAGGCGGCCGTATTCCCGGGCAGTCTCCCCCACCAGTATCTGCGCCTTTTCATCCACCGCCACCACGGACGGGGTCAGGTTCTTCCTCAGGCGGTTAGGGATGATGCACGCCCGGCCATCCTGAAAGCAGGCGGCCAGGCTGTTGGTTGTCCCCAGGTCAATTCCGATTATCATTGTATTCATGTCTCCTTTTCCAGCATCTTAACAGCCATCCGGGCATCTTTGTTGCATCCCAGCCAGATTACCTGGTCGGCCCTTAAAAATGCCTCCAGCGCCTCATCCTTCTTATGGTCCAGCATAAGCAGGAATCCTCTGGCTTCCATCAGTTCCGTACATCCATCCTCATCGCACCACCAGCACATGCCCCGTTCCCTGTCCATCAGGCGGAAATATTCCCGGGCAGCCTCAAAACGTCCTGTAAAGTAAGACCAGCAGAACAGATTATAAAGCACCTGCCTGGACTCCGTGCTGGGCCTGGTCAGCAGTTCTTCCACGGAAAGGCCCAGGTCGGAACACTCCGTATAGTCCGACTCAAGCCTGGTCCTGTATAAATCCCCGAATTTCCTTGCCTGTTCCAGGTCATTCCTCCAGTAATGGGTCCGAATGAGCATCTTGGTCAGGCTCCGGTAATATCCGTATTTCTTCATCTGGCTGGCTATTTCATAGGCCTTTTTAAGATATTCCAGTGCCTTATCCAGATTGCCAAGATAATACCATGCCTCCCCCACATTCTGGCACACCAGGGCCCGGCCTTCTTTGTCCCCGGTCCTATCTGCCAGGGCCTCCAATGCAATGCCCTCTGCCTCACGGCATTTATCCCAGATTTCCCTTCCAGGGTCTTTCCAGAATTTCAGCCAGATATTTAGTATGGCTTCAATCCGCTTACCTTCTGTCTCCCAATCACTGCAGCATCTTTTATCCAGGTCCCTGCTTCCATATTGCTGCTTTATCCAGCCAAGGGCATTGTCATGGCGGCCGGCCTCCGCTTCCAGGTTCATCAGGCTTTCCAGGCATTTTTCCCGGCCGTCCGGCGTAAGGTTCCTGCCCAGGGCTTCTGTAAAATATGCAATCCCCTGGTCAAACTGCTTTCTTCTCAGAAAGCACTGGAATACCCGCTTAAAGCATTCCTCTTCATCCGCCCCGAACTGGTCGCCGGCATCCAGGCTTTTCCCGCAGCATTCAATGGATTCCTCATACCTGCCCAGGACCCGGAGGATTTTTCCCTTTAAAAGCCACATGCCGCTGTCCCCGTCCATTTCAATGCCCTGTTCAATCTCCTTGAGGGCCTTGTCATATTCCTTCATGTGCAGGTAGATATCTGCGCGCCGCCGGAAGTTTTCTGCCCCAGGGCCGAACTTTTCTTCCAGCAGGTTGGTGTAATACAAGGCTTTGTCACCATATTCCTTCTGAAGGGTCCTGGTGTATTTCTGCTTGTAAAGCACGCTGAGCCTCCAATAGCAGTTGGAGGATTCCGGATTCTTCTGAAGCGCCTTATCATAGTATCCGATGGCCTTATTCCATTCCCTGAACCGTTCATGGCACCTGGCAATATAATAATACAGCCTCTCGTAATCCATTCCCTGCTTCTCGCACTGTTTTAAATGCAGGTACGCCTGTTTCGGCCGGTTCCCATATTCAATCCAGTATCTTCCCAGTGCATATCTGGCTGACAGCGATTCCCTGAGCCTCAGCGAGATTTCCGCATACCTGCAGTCCAGTCCCAGTTTTTTATATTTATTGAACGGATTGCCGCTGTCATTTAGGAATGCCCTCTTCAGATACGCCTCTGCCAATATCTCCCGGGGCTCCTTGTTCTGTTCCAGGTGCCGGATTACCGCTGCCGCGTACTTATCCGCCCGGCGCCAGTCCTCTGCGTCCTTTGCCAGCCGGTCCAGCACCCCGATCCGCTCTACCAGCAGCTCACTGCTGTTTACCCCTGCCCGGCCCGCATCGTCAATGACCCTCAGGGCATTTTCATATTTCCCGTATGCTTTAAACACCCTTACTGCCCTTATGTATATCTCCGGATGTCCGTCATATATCTCCCTGGCACGCAGGAAGGCGTCCACCACCTCCTGGTCCTTGCCCAGCTGCTCGCAAGCCTCCTGAAGATAGAAGATGGCCCAGTAGACATCCTCGTCCAGCCGGAGGATTTCCCTGCACTGTTTTTCCATTTCCCGGTAATCCTGTCTGTCCCGCAGGACCATGACCTTGTACAACCTGTAGTCCACATTGTCCGGATCCAGCAAAACAGCCTGATTGTGGGCAGCCAGCGCCCGGTCTGAAAAGGTCCCTGCCTGCTCCTGGCTTTTTCCTTCCCGCCTTATCTCCTGATGATAGAGGTCACGCCATACGCGGCCTTCCACGTGATAACTCCCGGCCAGGCCCGCTCCCTGTCCGCCATCCTCCTCTTTCAGGCACCTGCGCCACAGCCCTATCTCCTCAAGGGCCTCCCCGCACTTGCCGTCCAGCATATGAAGCATGGCCATCTGCTCATGAAAATCCGGCGTGTCCAGCATGCATTCCGGATGTAATCCAAAAAACTGCCTTCCCTCCCCGCCCTTCCCTGAATGGACAAAGCAGCGGGCAAGAAGCAGCGCCTCCTCTGGGGCTGGTCCGTCTGTTTTGGATGTGTAAAGCCGGATTATCTCCTGGTCCGCCTTTTCCAAAAGCCCGCGCACCTCCTGGGTCTGCTTAAGCTTCCCTGCATTCCACCCATGTTCCCGGGCATTTTCCCAGTGCCCCTCCTCTGCCTCCAGCCTGGCCAGGCCCATAAGGGCTTCGTAAGCCCCATCGGACGTCTTCCTCTTCCCGCACAGATAGGCGGCATACAGCCCTCTGGCCTCCGTACGGCATCCGCAGCTTATGAGGATGGAAACAACCGGCATATAAACCTCTTCATCCTCCCGGTTTTCCATGAGCAGGGAACGGGCCATCCGGGCAGCCTCCTCTGTCTTCCCTGTCAGGGCCAGATATCCGGCCTGTTCCACGCCATACCATGGATGGGTTATGCCCAATGACGCCATCTGCAAAAGCGCACTGCCTCTTTCCTCCAGTTCCTCCGGGGTGCCTGGCTTGTCCTGATTGCGTAGTGTAAAAAGAGCACTGATGAAACGGTCATAGTCAGCCTCAGTGTCTCCTTGCAGCTTGTCCATGGGAAATTCCCGGCTTTCGTCCGTCTCCAGCCGCTCCAGCATAAAGTCCACGAACCCCTCCGGCAGATGTTCTTTAAACTCATGCTCATTCCTTTCAATGTGAAAGGTCCTGTCCAATATCTTCCATATTTTTACAGGCAGTCTGAAATGCTCTGACAGATATGAGAACATGGCCCATTTGGCAGTTTCCCCGCTGTCCACGCTCCCAAGCACCGGCTCCCTTAAAAGGCTGTCCCATTCCGCAGGGTCCAGACGCCTGGGCAGGCTGGTATAAATGTCTGCCAGCTGTCTCAGGAAAACCCCTTCCGGCCCGCTCTCCTCCATCCACTCTGCCCTTTGTATTTCCTCATTGGCAGGTGTCCTGGCATACTCAACCGCTTCCTCATAGGCCCGCCTCAGCCGTTTAAAGCCCTCTGCATCATCCTCCGGATTAGCGGCCAGCAGAAGCTTACGGTAGGCTGCCCGGATTTCATCCTCATCCCTTGTCTCTTCAATTCCCAAAATCCCGAATATCTCATCTACGTTCAAGCTGCTCCTCCTTATGGTTTCCCCTGATATTGTACTCCTTAAAATTATAACTGAGTTTTCCGGTATCTGCAAGATATCATGAACCCATGGACGGCAGCCGTTTTCCCAGACAGCGCATTTCCCGGGCAGCGCATTTCCCGGACAGACTCCAACAGAAAAATGGGGATGCCCCAAGACCCCCCGGTCTTCTGCATCCCCATCTTCCCCTGGTCCGATATCTATCCCTTACTGCTGGCAGGGATCGGTATGCATATCAAACTCAGGGTTAAACGCATAGAAATTCCGGCTGTCCAGTTTATCCTGGGTAATCCTCAGGCACTCGCCAAACCGCTGGTAATGGACCACTTCCCTCGCCCGTAAGAACTTAATCGGCTCGCATACATCATAGTCCTTGACAACCCGAAGGATGTTGTCATAGGTGCTCCTGGCCTTCTGTTCCGCGGCCAGGTCTTCATGAAGGTCCGTAATCACATCGCCCTTGGACTGGAATTCACATGCGTTAAATGGGATTCCTCCTGCTGCCTGAGGCCAGATGCCGGTTGCATGGTCAATATAGTAGGGGCCAAAGCCCTGCTCTACCAGTTGCTCCGCTGTCAGGTTCCTGGTCAGCTGATGGACGATGGCTGCCACGATTTCAAGATGGGCAAGCTCCTCTGTCCCTATATCTGTGAGCGCTGCCTTGCACTCTTTGTAGGGCATGGTATAGCGCTGGGACAGATATCTCATGGAGGCTCCCATTTCCCCGTCAGGCCCGCCGTATTGGGACATTATGAACTGTGCCATCTGTGCATTGGGTTCTTTAATATTAACAGGAAATTCCAGTCTTTTTTCATATATCCACATTTATGAGCACACTCCTTCCCAAGGCCATGGATCATTTACCCAGGACCAGTAATCTGTATCCTTGTTGGCGCCTGCGGTCAGGGGGCCGAACTGTGCCTCATAAGCCGCTGCCGCACTCTTGTACGCCGCCAGCATCTGATTATAGTAATCAATGGCCGCCGCGTCACAGGGATGGGTGTCTAAATAGAGGTTGGCGTCAACCACGGCAAACCCTGCCTCATCTACCTGGCGCAGCATGGCTCCCTGTGAAACATTATAATCGAAGTTGGTCATCTGCCGCACCTCCCATAATTAAATTGAAGATCCAGGTCAGGGAAAATGGTCCCCTGCACCAGTCCCCTTTCAGGGGCATAGGTAGTCTGCCACTGCTGCCACGGAACATAGGCCATTGCAACCGGATACTGCTGTTCCAGACATCCCGGTTCCGTTGACACACAGTCCATCTGATTCATGCCTGTGTACTGTCCGCCCGCAAAGGATTCAGCGGGAGCTACATTATAGTCATTGTTTACAGCCCAGGGAAATGTGTTCATATCCGGATACTCCGTCTGCCTGAAAGAACCGCGGCCGCTTGGTCCGGAGGTGTTGCAGGACACGTGTCTGCAGCCGCAGCACTGTCCCCTTACATCTGTATAAGAGTCCATATGATGGAAACTCCTTCCATTAACTTTTCTTTATTAATAGTTTATGTGATTCCCAAAGGACCGTTACAGAAAAATCTCCTGCGGCAATCAGTAACACTTTGTCTGACTGTCCCATATGATATAGTACAAACCAATAAAAAAGGAGATGCGATATATGTGTTGTTTTAGATTTGGATGTGGATGTAGATGTCATCGTTGCTGTTGTGGGTGTGGTTGTGGAAATAACGGCTGTGGCTGTGGCTGCGGCAACAACAGCGGATGTGGCTGCGATAATAACAGCAACTGCGGCTGTGGATGCGGTTGCGGCAATAACAACAATTGCGGCTGCGGCTGCAGGCATGATATCTGTGCCGGCGAAAGACGCAGGGCATATAGGGAAGGCTTCCGCAACGGATATTGGGAAGGCTTCAATGACGCAAGCTGGGGAAGACCCTGTGGATTCCCTCAGCCCCGTGGCGGCGCTGCCCAGGCACCGGTTGCAGTAGATGCGGGCGGGTGCGGTTGCAACAACTAAACAGCTGGACTGACAGCTGATAAAAATACAAGGGGGCTCCGGTTAGGGCGGCACTCATAAAACAGCATAAGATTGTTTTCGGGAAACGGCGTAGCTTCGGCTATGCCGTTTCTCCGTTTGATAGGTTACCCAGCAAGGACGCGGGGAGTATTCCCACAAGGTCATAGGATATATCAATCTGCTGTTCCCTATGTCCGCTTGATTTGTCGGGAGCGTGAACATATACCGCCTTTACCATGTCATTCAAGACAGTGGGCGTCAGCTCGTCCAAATCGAGATACTTCCGTACCTTGCCGATAAACTTGTCAATGTTTTCTGCCTGTTCTTCCTGCTGTATAATTTCTTCATTCAGTTGCAACAGTTTTTCCCGCAGTTCTTCCTGCTCCTGTTCGTAATCGTCGGAGAGCATTTGAAATCTGCTGTCAGAAATCTTTCCGTTGGCGTTATCTTCGTAAATACGCTTAAATAATCGGTCAAGTTCTTCAATACGCCGTTCGGCTTGCGTCAGTTTCCGCCGCTTCGCCGCGAGTTCTTTTTTCGCTTCGGCTTTCTGCTTCGCTTCCATAGCTTTTCTAAAGCGTTCCTCATGAGTAGACACACAGGCAATCACAAGCCGCATATGAGCAAGTACACCCTGCTCCAGTACAACGGCGCGGATAAAATGCGTCGGGCAGACCTCTTTCCCTTTGAGCCTTGAAGTGGAGCAAACAAAGTGGTCTTGTCGCGCTTCAAAATTCTTGCTTGTGCAGTAATACAGCTTTTCCTCACAATCAGCGCAGCGGACAATGCCGGAAAACATATTGGTTTTTCCTGTCCGTGTCGGGCGGCGTTTGTTGCGGCGTAATTTCTGCACCCGTTCCCATATGTCAAGGTCGATAATCGCTTCATGGGTATTCTCAAACACAAGCTGCTTTTCTTTGGGATTGTAACAGGTCTTTTTGCTCTTGTACGACTGCTTGTAGGTCTTGAAGTTTACCGTATGCCCTTGATACTCTGGACGCTCTAAAATATCGGCTATGGTGTCGCCCGTCCAGTTGTACGGATTATCCGGCGGCGTGTTCCTCGTTGCTTTGCCTGTCCGCTGAAAATGGATAGTCGGCGTTATGACTTTTTGCTCTTTCAGAATCCGGGCAATCTGTGACGGCCCGTAGCCCTCTAAACAGAGAGCAAATATCCACTTGACTACTTCGGCGGCTTCTTCGTCTACAATCCAATGCTTTTTGTTATCAGCATCTTTCATGTAGCCATAGGGCGGGTTGGTACAAAGATATTCCCCTGCTTCGCCTTTGGACTTCATCACAGCGCGTATCTTCTTGCTTGTATCACGGCAATACCACTCGTTGATGATATTCAAAAACGGGGTGAAGTCATTTTCCTGTTAATCCGCGCTGTCTACGCCGTTGCTGATAGCGATAAACCGCACACCCTTTTCAGGGAAAAGAACGTCCGTATAAAGCCCCACACGCAGATAGTCGCGTCCAAGACGGGACATATCCTTAACAATCAAGGTCGCCACTTCGCCATTTTCGATTTTCTCAACAAGTTCGTTCCAAGAGGGTCTATCAAAGTTTGCCCCAGAGTACCCATCGACCACAAAAAACAAGGTGTTTTTAAAGCCGTTTTCCTTTGCGTATTTACTTAAAATCGCCTTTTGATTTACAATGCTGTTGCTGTCGCCCTGCAACTCGTCATCTCTCGATAAGCGGCAATAAAGGGCGGTAATTTTGTTGTCAGACTGCCTTGACATAGAATGTTCCTCCTTTATCGGCGGGCAGTCTGCCAATACAGGATTGCATATTCCCATTTTAACGCTCTTTGTTTCCATTGTCATCATCTTTCTGTAAATTATCTTGGTCCATAAGCCGTAAAACCTTGCTCGGCAACGCTCTTTGTCCGTCATAATTGCCCGTAAAACGGTAGAACGTCCTGCTGGATTTTATCACGACTTCACGCTTTGGCAATTCATAGGAAAGCGGATTTTTCACCACGATATGTCCATTTTTCATAATTCGTTTCCAGTCCATTCATTTCCCGTCCTTTCCTTTGAAATCGGTGTTTATAGTTTCGTAGCAAGCATAGGGAACGGATAGCCGTTCCCGTAAAATGCTCCGCATTTTGCTTGTTGGGAAGTATCCCAAACCCTCATTTTGTCAGCCCCTTGAATTGCAGAAGCAGCCGCCTTTCCAATCTCCAGACTTCTTCCATAATCCGCTTTAGCTCGTCCATATCGTTGTCATAAATACGCCCTGTTTCGTTGATACGCTTTGCAATCTGATTGAGATTGCCGCCGATTTTCTGAAGCTGCGCCGTATGCGCTTTGACATCTTGCAAATCTAAAACAATGATGTACCCGTCAATCAGCATTTTACGGGAGTAAGCAGATAGGTTCATGGTCGGTATCTGCTTCATTTTTTCCTCAATCAACGCCCGTTCGTCCTCCGTCACTCGGACAATGATATGCACGTTCCGTTTTCTATTTTCCATTCGCAGTTCTCCTTCCACTACCTACAACACCGCAGGGGCGATTTTGACGAAGATTTGAGAAAGATTTTTCAAATTTTTTCTCAATTCTTAATACGGAGAAAATCCAAAGATGCCAATTCTATAATGCAAAATTTTCAAACTATTGACAAAGCTCCCTCTTTACTGTATCATATAACAGTGATATATAACGATGTTATATGAGAGGAGTGAGTTAATGAATGAAGTAGAGCAGACGACATTACACTTAATTCTTTCAGCCGCCATGCAGGAATTTCTTGAAAAGGGTTTCAAGTCTGCTTCCTTGAGAAACATCGTCAAAACAGCAGGGGTAACAACAGGGGCGTTATATGGCTACTACGACAGCAAAGAGGATTTATTTGAAGCATTGGTAGATGAACATTACAGCTTTTTGTTAGATTGCTTTCGCAAGGCGCAAAAAGAATTTGCAGAAATCCCACCAGAGGAACAGCCCGACAATCTTACCTCTACTTCCGGCGAATGTATGTATGAAATGCTCTTGTACGCCTATGAACATCTGAATGAATTTAAGCTCATTCTTTGTTGTTCCGAGGGAACGCGCTTTTCAAAGCTGATTGATGAAATGGTGGAAATAGAAACAAAAGGCACACATGATTATTTAATAGTTCTTGAAAAGCTCGGCAGACCTGCCCCACCCATTGATGAACGGTTGGAGCATATCTTAATCACAGGAATGTTCAACACTTTTTTTGAATTGATTATACATGAAATGCCGCTTGAAGAAGCAAAGCATTATCTAAAAGAAATGAGAGCCTTTTACACCGCAGGGTGGATGAAAATTATGGGGCAATAAGCCCTATAATTTTTACATGCAAGTTAGTTGTTGCTAACTCAAAAAGTGGATATTTGAGGTTTCCATAATCTCTTTTATCATAAAAATTTTAAGGAGGTTTTTCAATGAAAAAACAGTCTAATCTATCAAGATTGATGGGTTATGCCAGAGGGCATAAAATATTGACCTATCTTTCCTGGGTACTGTCAGTCATGAGTGCGCTGTTGGCTCTTGTGCCGTTTTGGTATATATGGCGTATCATTCACGACATACTGGAAGTTTCCCCGGACTTCTCACAGGCGGGGAATGTCACAAGCTACGGCTGGTCTGCGGTATTGTTTGCGGTACTCTCTATTGTTGTCTATATCGCCGGTCTGATGTGTTCGCACATGAGCGCATTCCGGGTTGCCGCCAATATCCGAAAAGAGCTTATGCGGCACATCACAGCCCTGCCGCTGGGGGTAACAGAAAAGTACGGAAGCGGCAATCTGCGAAGGATTGTCAACACCTCAAGCGCTGCAACGGAAACCTATCTTGCACACAGGCTCCCCGACAAAGCGGGAGCGATTGCCACCCCCATAGGGCTGCTTTTCTTACTGTTTGCATTTGATTGGCGGTTAGGGCTTTTGAGCCTTGTTCCTGTTGTGCTTGGCTTTCTCATCATGATGAAAATGACCGGAAAAGACATGGCGCAGAGAATGGAGCAATACCAAAATTCACTTTCCGATATGTCAAATGAAGCTGTTGAATATGTAAGGGGCGTACCCGTAGTAAAGACTTTCGGGCAGACAATCTTTTCTTTCAAACGCTTCAAAGACGCGATAGACAATTACGAAACATGGGTAATTGCGTACACAAAGGGGCTGCGTCTGCCTATGATGTTCTATACAACGGCAATCAACGGTGTATTCGCGTTTCTGATTGCTGGAGGTATTCTCTTTACAAGGGGCGGCGTAACAAATGAACTGCTGCTAAACCTTATCTTCTATATTGTGATTACTCCTGTCATCGGTACAACACTCACAAAAATTATGTTTATGAGCGAGGACGCAATGATTGTAGGGGACGCATTAGGCAGAATTGATGAAGTGCTAAACGAAAAACCATTGTCTGAAAGCAGCGTGAATAATACCCCTAAAGACAATGGAATTACATTAGAACACGTTAGTTACAGCTATGACGGAGAAAAAAACGCGCTGAATGATGTGTCACTTCGGGTTGCACCGGGACAGGTGATTGCATTGGTAGGTGCATCCGGCGGCGGCAAGACGACCCTTGCAAATATTGTAACAAGATTTTTTGACCCGCAAAAAGGGCGCATACTGATAGGGAATATCGGCATACGCAACATTCCAAAGGAAACATTGATGAATAAGGTGTCCTTTGTATTTCAGAATAGCCGTCTTATCAAAGCGTCCATATTGGAAAATGTGCGTATGGCAAAGCCTAACGCTACACGTGAAGAGATCGCTCATGCACTGGAAGTTGCACAATGCCTGGATATTATCGAAAAATTACCGAATGGCATTGATACGGTTGTGGGTACAAACGGCGTGTACCTGTCCGGCGGTGAACAGCAAAGAATAGCGATTGCCCGCGCAATTTTGAAAAATGCGCCTATCCTAATTCTGGATGAAGCGACCGCATTTGCTGACCCCGATAATGAGGTGCGTGTACAGAAGGCTTTATCTGCTCTCTCAAAGGGAAAAACTGTTATTATGATTGCACACAGGCTATCGTCAATCACAGGTGTTGATTGTATTTATGTAATGCAAGACGGCGAGATTGTCGAGAGCGGCACGCATAATGAGTTGATAGAGAGAAACGGCATATTTGCAAGAATGTGGAAGAATTATTCCGAAGCAGCAGAATGGAAAATTGCAAAGGAGGTAACAGCATGATTAAAACATTGCAAAGACGATTTGCGTTATCAAGACAAGGAGCTGTCGATTTGATAAAAGGTTGTATTGCCTGCGTTTTGCAGGATATATCGTTTATGCTTCCGGTGGGGCTGCTCTATAATTTTGTCATTGACACCATGAACGGGGGCGTAAATGGAAGCCGCATTGCTTTCTATGGGGTTGGCGTTTTGGTTTGCTTATACCTTATCTTTGTTGTAACTTGGTTTCAATATAACGCCACCTATTTAGCGACTTATGTGGAAAGCGGAGTAAGACGCATTTCGTTAGCAGAGCAGCTCCGCAAAATCCCCTTATCCTTTTTCGGAAAAAAAGACCTTGCCGATTTAACAAATTCCATTATGGGCGATTGTGCCACACTTGAACAGGCATTTTCCCATTATGTACCCGCTTTGGCAGGCTCCCTTGTTTCAACAACGCTGATTGCAATTTGTCTTTTTTCTTATGATTGGCGTATGGCTCTTGCGGCTGTTTGGGTTTTGCCGATTGCATTTACAATCGTATTCTTTTCAGCCCGCATACAGGAATATTTCAACCGTAAATCCGTAGCGGCAAATGTCGCGCTCGAAAGTGGCGTACAGGAGTGTATCGAGAGTTTACAGGACTTAAAGGCGAACAATGCAGAAGAAAGCTATCTGAAAGGACTGGACAAGAAAATTGATGATGTGGAAAAGCGGCACATTATAACAGAACTTGGAACGGCACTTTTTGTTGTTTCCTCAACATTGATATTAAAGTTTGGAATTGCTACGGTTGCGCTTGTAGGCTCTGCGCTGCTCATTCAAGGGGAGATTGATATTCCGCTGTTCTTTCTGTTTCTGCTTGTAGCCTCAAGGCTGTATGCCCCGCTGGAGGGCGCATTGCAAAACCTTGCCGCAGTCATATCCACAAAAACGAACATAGACCGCATGAATGAAATCCTTGACCAGCCAATTCAGACGGGCGGCAATACACTAACAAATAAAGGCTATGATATTGTGTTCGACCATGTAGGATTTGCTTATAATACCGGGGAAACCGTATTGAAAGATGTGTCCTTTACGGCAAAGCAAGGAGAAGTTACCGCTTTAGTCGGACCGTCCGGCGGCGGCAAAACTACGGTGTCACGTCTTGCCGCCCGGTTTTGGGATATAAGCAAAGGCAATATCACTGTCGGCGGTATGGATATATCGAAAATAGAGCCGGAAACACTGTTATCACTGTACTCTATCGTGTTTCAAGACGTGACGCTGTTTAACAATACAATCATGGAAAATATCAGAATAGGCAGAAAGGACGCAACAGATGAAGAAGTGATTGCAGCGGCAAGATTAGCAAATTGTGAAGAATTTGCGGCAAAGCTCCCGGACGGTTATCACAGTATGATTGGTGAAAACGGCTGCGAACTGTCCGGCGGTGAAAGGCAGCGTATTTCAATCGCCCGCGCTTTCCTCAAAAATTCCCCTATCATCTTACTTGATGAAGCAACGGCAAGCCTTGATGTGGAAAACGAAACATTGATACAGGCTGCTTTGTCAAGGCTGATAAAGGATAAGACCGTACTTGTTATCGCCCACCGTATGCGTACCGTAAGCGGCGCGGATAAAGTAGTTGTTCTTTCGGACGGTTCCGTTGCTGAACAGGGATTGCCGGAAGAACTGATAAAAACAGGAAAAATATATCCTCACATGGTAAAGTTGCAGATGATTAGTAGGGATTGGGGTATTTAACATGAGTACCGAATGGGTAATATGCCCCATATGTCAAAGTAAAACGAGGTTGAAAATACGGGAAGATACAATACTTGAAAACTTCCCTCTATACTGCCCGAAGTGCAAGCAGGAAACCTTAATCAATGTAAAACAACTAAATACGTCAGTTATCAAAGAGCCAGACGCAAAGACGCAGAGCCGATAACACGCAGATATAAAATGCGGTTGTCGGCTCTTTACTTTTTTGACAACCTATGTGATTGCTGACAGATTGCAACTTATAAAACCGTTGCTTGTTGGCAAATTGCGGTTGCAGCATTAGGCGACAGTTTTATGAAAATAAAGCCGCCGTTCTCCTTTTGCAGAATTGAATTTGCGGGGACGTGATAAAGTCGCCCATTTTTAAGGACATGGCGGTATCTTAGGAGGTATCGTCATGTCCGTTTTATATCAACACGGTTTTCCAATCAGTAGTTTGTCAAAAAAAGTCTGTTCCTGTCTACGGGGTATTGCGGCTATCAAGAGGAACTCTTACATCATCATAAATGCCCTATTACATCATATAGCATAACCGCCTGTTCAGTTTTACGCTGCGCAGGCAGTTTTTGTTATAGCCCTCATTCCAAACGGAAAGGGGGTGAACATGATGTTATCCATAGAATACAAGGAAAATATCGAACGCCGGTTTCACGCATTTTGCAAAGCCGTATTACACAATGAAGTTTGTAATTATTAGAGGGAACGAAAGCGCAAGGTACAGCGTGAAATATCCTTTGAGTATCTGCAAGAGAATACCTCTTTTGCACCTCGCAGTATGGACGAATACTTTGTCTTGCAGGACAAGCCGATTGCCTTTGCAGTCAACGGACAGACGGTAATTGTTGACAGTGAGAAGTTAGCAAAAGCCTTGTTGTGCTTATCGGAAGGTTGGCGGGAAATTATCCTTATGCGCTATTATCTGCAACTACGTGATAGGCAGATTGCGGCGTTATTGGGAAAACCGTGCACAACGGTCAACTATCAGAAAAATGCAGCCTTGAAGCAGTTGCGGACAGAAATGGAGAAGATAAATGATGAAGAATAGCAAATACAACCTTGTTCCCTATGAAGTGATTGAAAGAGCAATCACAGGCGATACCGCCGCGCTCCTTACGGTACAGGAACAACACAAAGCCTACATAGGTAGATTAAGCGGAGGAAACGCCGATATGCAAGAGCGATTAAATGCAAAGCTGCTCATAGCTGTTTTGAAATTCCGATTGGAGTATCAGCCGCCGCGCAAGTAGCAAAGCCAAAAACAGCCGTCAAGGATAAACTTCGCGCTTCGCGTCCTTGACGGCTGTTTCCGTCTTTGCTGTTTGGTAATCAAGAGGGCGCAAACGGATAGACCGCTTGCGCCCTCTCTAAATTATGAGGTTCTCTGTCACGCAATAGAGGTTGATAAAGCCTGTATTCATGCGGCTTTGCGAGCGCAATAATGGTGGGATAAGGGTTTTATATTTGTACCCCTCAAAATGGCGTTCTATTGCGTAACAAAACAGGCTAAATTTCATTATTTTAAATTATCTTATCTGCAACTTTCAGCTCTTCTAATTCCAATTCATATTGCTTAATTGCATTTTTCAATAACCATTTGCGATTTTCACTTTTCCATGTCTGTAAGTTTTTTCTATCATAAAAAAGAGAGAAATCATGTATTGTGCAGGAAATTTTTGTATGTATATGCGCCCAATCGTGTAGCTCTTTTGTGGGTATTGGCAACTCACTTTGTTTAAAAAACCATTTTGAAATTTCAATATTAAGAGGGGCAACGCTATCTATGAGTTGTTCCTCTGTTATAGTGTTGTTAAGGTATTCTCTAAATATTTTGATATACTGCTCTGCCGCCGATATAATATTTGCAGTGTATTCTCTTGTGATTTTAATTAATTCGTCTTTGCTCATGGTATCTTCTTTAAGGCTCTTGATTAATTCATATGAACCATGCACATCTATGTGAACCCCTTTTGCAACAATGGTATTCTTTGAACTATGATACCACCATTTTTTGTCCTGCAAATCATCAACCCATGTGGTGTGGCAAATATAATTACTATCTACCATATCGTCCTCATCATATCCGAAATAACACCATACAATATTTGCCGCATGGCCTTTATGATGTGCTTCAGCAATTTCATTCTGGTGCACTTCATAATAACAAACTTTATCCTTAATTTCTTTTGCAATTTCAGCAATTTGTTCTATCGAACTTTGAAAACGCAAAATCACTTTAACCGATAACCTTTTTGCTCCCGCATGGTGTACTGGTTCAACAGCATAGATAATATACTTGTCTGTTTCTTCATAAATTCGCGCAACTTCATAGGGGTTGTATTCCTCAACATCAAAAAACACTGTACCGCCAATACTCGAACGGAATATTGGCTGTTGAAAGTTACGCCCACTTTTTTGATTTGACACTTCTGCAAAGCGAAATATTGCTTCATTTATGGTTTCAAGAGATTTCTTTCCTTGTCTAATCAAAAAATGCGAGGTCAGAGCGTCACATACAAAACTTGTATATAAACTTATTCCTCTATCGTCATTAAAGCCAGAAAATTGTTCCACCCCGCACGAAGCCAGGACAGCAAATCCACGTCCAGCAAAATGTTCAACAGTTTCGTCAATGTCTATTTCAGGAACACCAGCAAGCGCAAAACCACCCGAATGACAACTATCTAATATTACTATTTTATTCCTTGTTTGTATTTGTTCTATTGTATCAATGAGGTCTTGCAAATCGATTAAGCTATCACTTAACACTAAGCAATTTTTACCGCCGTGACCAGAGAAGTAAAAAACAAAAGTATCCTCTTCTGTTGCACCATTAAGCACAGTATGTATTGAGGCAATAAGTTCGCTTTTTGTTACTATCCCCGTTTCGCCACACAAGAGTATATTGTCGGCGTTTACATTTAGCCCTTGAATAAGCGCAGCCCTCATTGCAAATAAATCGTTTTTACACAAGGGCAAAGAAGGACACTTAACTGTCAAATATTCACACACTCCTACTAATAAAGCTCTTATTGTTCCCATATATACCGCCTGTCTTTTAAATTTAGTTTGTTCAAGAATTTCCACTTATTATCTTAACACAAAATTATATGTTTTCCTATCCGTATTGTAACAGAACACTATATGCGGTCACCCAATAGAGTGCTAAATAGCCTTGTGCTATGCGGCTTTACAGGCATAGAAACGGGGTAGGCAATGGTTTTATACTCATTCCCTCAAAGCAGCCTTCTACTGCGTGACAAAGCGGGCGTACCGTCTTTTCTGACGATACGCCCGCTTTGCTTTGCACCCTGTATGGCAGCTACCCTTTTCAGTTGTTTGTGATACTGTCTTATGAGTAGCTACCTTCGGGGCCCCCTTTTTCATGATAGGTCCATGATTATCCGTTTCATGGCATTGACAACCCCTGCCGCCCTGGTTTATAGTGTTCTTTAGATTATTTCAGCCAGCTGTATATTATCATACATAAAGGATACGGAGGAAAAAACATGAACGCACAGAAACTTGAACAGGTACAGAAGGTCTTTGCAAATGACCGGTTTGCCACTGAAAACGGCGTTGTCATTGATGAAGTAGATGATGGATATGCAAAATGTTCGTTGGAAATACAACCGCACCATCTCAATGCCGGGGGGACTGTCATGGGCGGCGCCATCTTTACCCTGGCTGATTTTGCCTTCGCAGTGGCCTCTAACTGGAATAAGCCGTTAAACGTGTCCACTACTTCCCAAATCACATTCCTTGGCACTGCAAAAGGCGCCCGTCTGGTTGCAGAGGCACGCAAGGTAAAAGAAGGGCGGAGCACCTGCTATTACCTGGTGGACGTGTCCGATGACCTGGGCAATCCGGTAGCCCATGTGACTGCCAGCGGTTTTGTAAAAAGCGGCACCCGGCTGGTTCAGGATATGCCCACTGCCGAAAAAGGATAATGCGGATATATATCCTCTTTATAATCCCCCATTACGGCGCAGAAAGGCCGGACATTCCTCACCAAAACTGTCCGGCCCTTTCCATTGCAATGCTGATGCCATATTCATTTTAATGTAATCCACACCTACCAGCACATCTCCTCATTGGTGTACAGCACCAGTCCGCCGTCCTCCACAGCCTTTGCCGCGGCCACCCCGTCGGACGCCTTTACAATCATGGCCCTCCTGTTTGCGGATGCCAGGGCATACATATATTCAATGTTCAGTCCCTGGCTGCACAGTATATGGGTCATCTTATGCATCTCGCCCACCTTGTCCTCCAGCTTCACTGCCAGCACATCGGTCAGCATGGCGGAAAAACCCTTGCTCCTCAGACCCGCTTTGGCCTTCTCGGGGTCGGATACAATCATCCTCAGCATACCGTACTCCGTGGTATCAGCCATGCTCAGCGACAGGATGTTGATGTTCTCCTCCTTCAGCACTTCTGTTACCTGCTCCAGCCTTCCTTCGCGGTTTTCAATGAATACAGACAATTGCTTTACAAACATATCCATACCTGCCTTTCCTAAATCAGTTTCCTGTTATCAATTACATGCTTTGTCTTTCCCATGCTGCGTTCAATGCTCTTTGGTTCCACCAGCTTCACCTTGACCGCCAGCCCGATGGCGTTCTGGATCACATGGGCAATCTTGCCTGTCAGGTTCTCTAACTCCCTAATCTCATCGGAGAAGAAACGCTCTTCCACCTCTACCTGTACTTCCAGTGTGTCCAGGTTATTAATCCTGTCAACAATCAGAAGGTAGTGGGGCGTGGTCCCGCCCATTTCCAAAAGGGCAGATTCAATCTGGGACGGGAATACATTGACGCCGCGGATGATCAGCATGTCATCCGTCCTTCCCGTAAACCTTGCAATCCTGGCAGTGGTCCTGCCGCACTCACAGATTTCGTGGTTGATGCTGGTCAGATCCTTGGTACGGTAACGGATAAGCGGCAGCCCCTCCTTGGTCAGTGTGGAGATGACCAGTTCGCCCTCCATGCCGTCCCGCAAAGGTTTCAGGGTCTTCTGGTCCACGATTTCCGGCAGGAAATGGTCCTCATGGATATGAAGTCCCCTGTGGAACTGACAGTCCGTTGCCACACCCGGTCCCATGATTTCACTCAGGCCATAGATATCGTGGGCATGGATTCCCAGCTGATGCTCAATCTGGGCCCTCATCCCGTCCGTCCAGGGCTCAGCCCCGTTGATGGACGCCTTCAGCTTAATCTGGTCCCTAACGCCCATCTCTTCAATGGTTTCCGCGATGTGCAGCAGATAGGAAGGGGTGCACATGATGCCCGTCACGCCGAAATCCACCATCATGGTCACCAGCTTCTTGGTGTTTCCCGTGGACATGGGCACAACCGTGGCCCCCATTTCCTCGGCGCCGTAATGCGCGCCCAGGCCGCCGGTGAACAGGCCGTAACCATATGCCACCTGTATGGTATCCTCCTTGCCCAGGCCCGCCATGGTGATGCATCTTGCCACGCACTCGCTCCACACATCAATATCCTTCCTCGTATATCCCACCACAGTTGCCTTTCCCGTGGTGCCGCTGGATGCGTGGATACGGGTAATCTGGGAATTATCCACTGCAAACATGCCGAATGGATAGGTATCCCTCAAATCATCCTTGGTGGTGAACGGCAGCTTATCCAGGTCCTCAATCCCCTTGATATCGCCTGGCTCCAGTCCCTCTGCCTGCATTTTCTTCCTGTAATACTCCACGTTGTGGTACACACGGTCCACCAGTTTTGAAAGCCTTGCGCCCTGCAGGTTTGTCATCTCATCCCTGCTCATACATTCCTTTGTCTCATTCCAAATCATCTGACTGTAAACCCTCCGTATTTTTTAGGATGTCTGAATCAATCATCCTGCCTAGGGCGTGTCTGAAAATTCATTCCCGCCATCTGCGCGCCCCTAAAACAATCATACAGCAGGACCTCTATAGTGAAAGCGCATACCCAATCTCAAAGGCCTGCTTATTCACTTCAATGGTCTTTGGCGGGACTGTTGTCTCAATCACGCGCAGCCAGTCTTCCTTCTCAAAGCCCATGTGCCTTGCCGCCGCTCCCAGGACAATGATGTTAAATGCCTTTGGCGCGCCCAGCTTCTTGGACTCGGCCGTTGCTTCCACCACAATGGCCCTGCGTTTCTCCTTCAGTGTTTCAATCACATCCTCAGGATAGGCAGCCACCCCTGTCACCACCGTGATGGGGTCGATGCGCCAGTCATTGACAATCACCACGCCGTCCTTTTTAAGGAAATGCAGGTAGCGCAGGGCTTCCAGACGTTCAAATGCAATGAGTACGTCCGCCTGCCCCTCCTCCACAATGGGTTCGTTTACCTTGTCGCCGTAGCGCACAAAGGTAACAACGCTGCCTCCTCTCTGGGCCATGCCGTGTACCTCAGATAATTTTACATCATATCCCGCATTAATTGCAAGCTTTCCAAGGATACGGCTGGTAAGAAGGGTACCCTGGCCGCCAACGCCTACAATCATGATATTCTTTGAAGTCATATTATTCACCTGCCTTTATCTGCTCGATTGCATCAAATTTACAAAGCTGCATGCACAGTCCGCAGCCGTTGCACATGGTTTCATCAATGGAAATGGTCCCGTCCTCATTCTTAGTCAGCGCTGGACATCCTGGACGTAAGCATGCGCCGCACTTCTTACATTTATCAGACAGCGGCCTGCACTTGTTGGGGAACTTGATGCCTTTTAACAGGGCGCAGGGCGCCTTTGTGATGATGACGGAAACAGCTTCCCTGGCCGCTTCGCGCTTAATGACCTCTTCCAGTTCCTTCTGGTCAAACGCATCTACCTCATAGACATGTTCAATGCCAAGGGACCTGCACAGCCCCATGATATTGATGGCCGGCACCACCTGGCCCTTTAAGGTCTTGCCGGTGGCTGCGTGGTCCTGATGCCCCGTCATGCCGGTGGTGGAGTTATCCAGGATGATGACAGTGCCGGTGGCCTGGTTATAGACCATGTTCATCAGCGAGTTGATTCCCGTATGCATAAAGGTGGAATCGCCAATCACAGCCACCCAGCTGTGGATATAATCCTTACCCTTTGCCTTCTCCATGCCATGAAGGGTGCTGATGCTGGCGCCCATGCAGATGGTGGTATCAATGACGCTAAGCGGCGCCACTGCGCCCAATGTATAGCAGCCAATATCCCCGGCCGCGTGTATTTTCAGTTTGTTCAGCACGGTGTATACGCTTCTGTGGGGACATCCCGGACAGAGGATGGGAGGCCTTGCAGGAACCTGCGCCGCCGGGTCAACCTCCAGTGTCTGGCCCAGCACGCGCTCACGGATCAGGTTTGCGCTGTACTCGCCCTGGACCGTGAATATTTCCTTGCCCACTGCCTTCTGGATTCCCCATGCCTTGACCTGTTCTTCCACAACCGGCTCCAGTTCCTCGAATATGTAAAGCTTATCAACCTTGGAAGCAAACTCCTCAATCAGCTTTCTTGGAAGAGGATTCACAAGCCCCAGCTTTAAGACGGATGCCTCAGGCATTGCCTCTTTCACATAGTTGTAGGCAATCCCGCTGGTGATAAAACCCACGGACAGGTCGTTGTATTCCACCCGGTTGATGGGCAGCCCATCTGCGTCCTCTGCCAGCTGTTTCATACGCGCTTCCACCGCCACATGACGCTTGATTGCATTGCCGGGCATCATCACGTATTTTGCAATATCCCTTTCATATGGGATATCAAAGGGTTCCGCCCTGTCCTCCAGTTCTACCAGCCCCTGGGAATGGGACAGCCTGGTGGTGCTGCGCAGAAGGACCGGGGTATCATATTTTTCACTTAAATCATAGGCATATTTCATGAAGTCTTTTGCTTCCGCACTGTCGGAGGGCTCCACCACCGGAACCATGGCAGCCCTTGCAACCATACGGCTGTCCTGTTCGTTCTGGGAACTGTACATGCCGGGGTCGTCCGCCACCACCAGCACCATGCCGCCTCTGACGCCGGTATAGGCCGCCGTATAAAGCGGGTCTGCGGCCACATTCATCCCCACATGCTTCATCACGCACATGGAACGCACGCCTGCGATGGAGGCGCCGATTGCCACCTCTGTTGCCACCTTCTCATTGGGAGCCCACTCCGCGTAAATCTCATCATACTGCACCAGAGCCTCGCTCACTTCCGTGCTGGGCGTTCCCGGATATGCGGCCGAAACCTTTACCCCTGCCTCATAGGCACCTCTTGCAATGGCTTCATTGCCAAGTAATATTTTCTTTTCAGACACTTTATCTTCCTTCCTTTCACTGTAATCTCCAATGGTATGTGTCAGCATTTCATCAGATTCCGTCCTTGTTGGCGCGAAGGTCCGTTACCCTTTTTGCCTTGCCCTCAAAACGCTGGAGGGTATTGGGGGATACCAGCTGTATCTTGGCATCCAGGCCCAGCATCAGGCGCATTTTCTCCCTCAGGCTGTAATCCAGCTTTTCCAGGGCTGCGTAGGAATCCATCATGCTTTCTGCCTCTACTTCTACTTTTATGGTAAGGAGGTCGGAGTGGTTCTTCCGGTCCACCACGATTTCATAGTTGGGTCCAATGCCTTCTGTGTTAATCAGCACTTCCTCAATCTGGCTTGGGAACACATTGACGCCGCGGATCTTTAACATGTCATCCGTACGGCCTGACAGGTTCTCCATCCTGGCCGTGGTACGGCCGCATGGGCACGGCTCGTACATGAGCCGGGTAATGTCCCTGGTGCGGTAGCGGATTAAGGGAAGGGCTTCCTTGCTGATGCAGGTGATGACCAGCTCGCCCTTTTCACCTGCCGCAAGCACCTGTTCTGTCTTGGGGTCAATTATCTCTGCGATGAAATGGTCCTCGTTGATGTGCATTCCGTTGAGCTTAAGACATTCCCCTGACACCCCGGGGCCCATCAGTTCGCTCATGCCATAGTTCTGGGTCAGGTTCACATCCTCCCCCCATACCTTGCGCAGCTCGCTCCGCATGGCCTCTGTCATCAGTTCGCTTCCCAGGACCAGGCTTTTTACATGCAGGTCCTTTTTAGGGTCAATCCCCATCTCCAGGGCCACCTCTGCAATCCTCATGGCATAAGACGGGGTGGCCACCAGCAGCGTGGTCTCAAAATCCTTCATGTACATAAGCTGCTTCTGGGTATTGCCGGTGGAGGAAGGCACAATGGCCGCGCCCACCTTTTCCAATCCGTTGTGAAGGCCAAGGGCGCCTGTAAACATGCCATAGCCAAAACAGATCTGGGCCACATCCTCGTCCGTTGCGCCGCCGGCAACCGCAAGCCTGGCCACGCACTCCTTCCATACTTCCAGGTCATTTTCCGTATAACCCACAACCGTTGGCTTGCCGGTTGTCCCGCTGGACGCATGGATCCTGCGCAGCTGTTTTCTTGGCACCGCGAACAGGCCATAAGGATAATTGTCCCTCATATCCTGCTTTGTTGTAAATGGAAGTTTTTCCAGGTCCTTCAGGGTCTGTATGTCTACCGGCTTCACGCCGGCAGCTTCCATCTTGGCACGGTAAGCGGGCACCCTCTCATAGTTGCGGGTCACCGCTTCCTTCAGGCGGGCTAACTGAACCGCTTCAATTTCCGCTCTGGACATTGTTTCCTCTTTTGCCCATATCATTTTGTCTGACCTCCTTTTCCCTGCGTCCCTGTCTCTGTCGCACTTTGACGTATCAACGAATTGGCGCAGCGTAATGTCTGGCGATATTATATCATCTTTTTGGTGGTTTGTCTGCTGTTTTGATGCAAATTTCATGAATGAGGGTGGGAGGGTGAGGGTTACGTCCGGGAAACGGGGCAGGGTGTTTTATTTTTGGAAAATGTCCAGGGCATGGCTTGTCACGCCCAGGAGGTCTTCGCGTTCGCAGGTGGCGAAATGGTATTTCATGTATAGGTCGAATTCCTGGTCGTCCATGGCGTCTATGGATTCGCGTATGAGCAGGGCACAGCCGTCGGATGCGATGTAGTGGAGACGGGTTGTGGGGAATGTGGCCATTATGCGGTCGATGTCTTCTTTGCGGACCAGTTCGAACAGGTCTTTGGGCCGGGACCTGGCGGCGAATGTGCGGGAGTCAATCAGGCCTTCTTCTATGTATTGCGCAACGTTGATGGTCTGGCGTTTGAAGCCTTCGTCCATAAGGCAGCCGTCGGATATGACGTAAGCCGCAAATATCAGGCCGCCCTTTTGGGTTACGCGGATTGCTTCGCTTAGGGCCTGGCGCTTGTCCTGTGTATTGTAAAGGTGGTATAAGGGGCCTAGCAGAAGGGTGATGTGGTATTGGTTGTCCGGGAAGGCGGATAGGTCCATGGCATTGCCCTGGGTAATGGTTATGTTTTCGCCTGGCTGCGTGTTCCGGCGGAATATTTCTATGTTGTGTCCTACCAGTTCTACTGCGTCAACGGTGTAGCCCTGGCGCGCAAGGGCGTGGGAATAACGACCGGTTCCTGCTCCGATTTCCAGTATGCGAAAGCCAGGCTTTATGTAGGTCTGGATGTACCGCATGGTGGTGAAGAATTCCACTGAGCCGTGTCTTAAGGATAGACGGGCGTCCTCGTCGTAGTGGTTGTAAAAGTCTGTTATGTATTGGTTTGTTTCCATGAACTGCTCCTTTCTTGGCGGGTGCTCCCCGGCGTAAACAGGACCACGGGCAGCACCTGCTGTCTGCGCCGTATGGTGCCGGGCCGGTCAGATGGCTGGATTCCAATCCGGGTTTTCCTGTTTTATGAAGGCGGATAAAAAATTCTTCAGCATTGTCTCGGCGGAGGTCCTGCTTAATGCAAGCTTGTTTGTTGCTGTTAAGACTGCCATGCCGTGGGTGTAGAGGAATAGGTCTAAATAAATTACTTTTGCCTGTTCCGGTCCTACTCCTATGGCTTTGGAAAAAAGGGCTGCCTTTTTTTCGTTTCCGGCTTCTTTGTAAAAGTCTTTCGCATCCGACATGTTTAAATCCATGTCGTTTATGAACAATAGCTTGAATAGATGGGTTTCCTCCCGGGCGAAATCAATGTAGGAAAGCGGCAGGAGCAGATAGGGGGTGTCTTTCACGGAATCCGCATAATTAGCTACATATTGCTCGTAGTATCCGTATGCATATTCCAGAAATCCTGCCTTTAATTCGTCCATGTTTTCGTAACAGGTGAAAATCGGACGGGTGGAGCATTGCAGACTGGCTGCAATGCTCCTGGCATTGACTGTCTCAAATCCTGTTTCTCTTGTAATGTCTAAGACAGTACGTAATATCATGTCTTTGCTTATTTTGGCTTTTGGCGGCATGGATGCCCTCCTTTCTTTGTTAGTCCAATATGCAACAATAGTTACACAACATATGTTGTGTAACTATTGTTGCATATTATTTTAGATATGTCAAGAAGCTGAGGTAAATATCTTATTGTTTTAATTGCTTTGTTCACGCAAGGCTTTACCGCATATCTGATTGTCCTGTACCTGTTTCATGAACTGACAATCCTCAGATAAACCCTTGAGGTCAGCATATATACCGCTGTATAAACCACGGCGAACACGGCCAGTGTTCCGGCTGTTGCGGCCGCGAAGAGCCTGACATTGGTCAGGTTCATGGCTGCCAGCAGTTTTGTGATGATGGGAAAAGCGGCCGTAATGTGCATGGCGGCGGCTGCCAATGGCAGGAAAAACATCAGAAGCATCTGGGAATGGATGGACCCCTTGATTTCAGCCCGGGTCAGCCCTACCTTCTGCATGATTCCGAACCGGCTCTTGTCCTCATATCCTTCCGTTACCTGCTTATAATAGATAATCAGTACGGTAGCCATCACAAACAGGGTGCCAAGGAATATTCCCAGGAATAAAAGCCCTGCGTTCAGGGAAAAATAGGAGGCCCTTCCCTCTGCCGCGCTCTCGCCCTGGATTCCTTCCGGAATAACGGATGCCTTGTGCATGATTTCATTATAAATACGGATCTGTGTGTCCTGGTCCGTATCCAGGTCGAAACCGTAGTGGTAGCGGATACTGGACACACGGCCTCCTTCCCCTGCCTGCTGGCCGGCCTCCAGAAGCTGCATTTCTTCATCGTCCGGCACAATCAGATAATAGACCTCGCTTCCAAATGTATCAGCCCCGTCCCACAGTCCATAATCCCCGGCAGGCACTGCCTGGTATGTCCTTCCAAGAACTGTCAGGCTGTCCTCCTCATATGGGCTGTATTGGGTAACCACCATACACTGGCCCTCTGACAGTTTTGCCTGATTGCCGGTCACGCGGCCGTAATCTTCCTGGGTCATCACATACATGGGCTGTATTTTTTCCAGATCCGCAGTTGTATAGGTTGTCTTTATGTCAAAGACGCCCGGCTTTTCCTCCACTGCCAGAAGTGATAAATCGCTGTAGGAGAGATGGTTCTCCTCCCCAAGGCCATTTGCTGACAGCACCTCCTGCACGGCCCCTGCAATCACTGCTTCATCTGCCGGTGAGGCATGTACGGCCTCCAGCAGGATATTGCGGGGATAACGGTTCCTTGTCACATCATCCATTCCCACATAGAGGGCCACTGTGCTGGACAGCATCACCAGCACCGAGGTGGACAGGATACAGATTCCTGCCAATCCGGCCGCATTCTGCTTCATGCGGTATAAAAGCCCGGATACCGATATAAAATGTTCTGTCCTATAATAAAAACCTTTCTTTTTCTTCAGTAACTTCAGCAATGCAATGCTGCCCGCCGTAAACAGGCAGTAGGTGCCAATCATCACAAGGATTGCCGCATAAAAAAACGCGCTGATTGCATAGGCCGGATTAGAGGTGGTAACCGCCAGATAATAACCGCCGCCCAGGGCTGCGGTACCTATGATGGCAATCCACCAGCGGGTTTTCGGTTCCCGTTCCCCCTCCTGACCGCCGCGCAGCAGTTCCACCGGGCTGCTTACATGCACCCTGGCCAGATTGCCTGCCAGTATCAGGAGGAACACGGTTCCGTACAGCAGGACGGACATCAGGGCAGCCTTCCCTGAAAAATAAAGCCCCCACTGCACCGGCGCCTGGGCCAGTCTTAACAGCAGCAGATGGACTGCCTTTGACAGGACAAATCCGCCCGTAATCCCGGCTCCAAGACTGACAGCCCCAATGATGGCGGTCTCAAAAAACAGGATGAAGCCAATATGCTTTTTACCCATGCCAAGGATATTAAAAAGCCCGATTTCCTTCTTCCTGCGTTTCATCAGGAAGCTGTTTGTGTAAAACAGGAACACGGCTGTGAACAGAGCAATGATATAACATCCAAGCCCCAATATGGTGCGTATGTCCGAACCGCCGTGCATGGCGGCAATTTCCTTGTTATCGGCCAATGTCAGGATGATGTCAAACATCATCACAGAACCAATGCAGGTCAGTATATAAGGCACATAGGTCTGTGCATTCTTTTTGATATTCTGTAAAGCCAGCTTCATATAAAATAAACCATTCGTCACACCATTCATCGTCTGTCACCGCCTGTGGTAATCATGGTAAGCGTATCCGCTATGTTCTGATACAGCTCATCATTGGTCTTCCTGCCCCTGTAAAGCTGGTGGAACACCTCCCCGTCCTTGATGAACAGGATACGGCCCGCATGGCTGGCCGCACGGACGCTGTGGGTCACCATCAGTATGGTCTGTCCCTCCCTGTTAATCTGCCCGAACATCCGCAGCAGACCGTCCGCAGCCCTGGAATCCAGCGCCCCTGTGGGTTCATCTGCCAGAAGGATATGGGGATTGGTAATCAGGGCCCGGGCAGCAGCCGTCCTCTGTTTCTGTCCGCCGGATATCTCATAAGGGAATTTATCCAGCAGTTCCGTCAACCCCAGTTTATCTGCAAGAGGCGCAAGCCTGCACTCCATTTCCAGATAAGGGACCTTGGACAGAACCAGCGGAAGAAGGATATTGTCCCTGACGGAAAATGTATCCAGAAGGTTAAAATCCTGAAATACAAATCCTAGATTATCCCGCCTGAAAGCCGCCAGCCCGCTTTCCTTAACCGTGCTCAGGTCCGTGCCGTCCAACAGGACAGACCCTGATGTGGGCCGGTCCAGGGCAGCCAGTATGTTTAACAACGTGGTCTTTCCTGAACCTGATTCCCCCATGATTGCCACATACTCCCCCTGCTCCACGGTAAACCCCACATCGGACAGGGCCTGCACCCGGTTACCGCCAAAGCGTGTGGTGTATATTTTCTTTAAATGCTGTACTTCCAAAACAGCCATCCTCTATTCCTCCTGTCTCCGTCTTAGCATCCGAGGCTCCGGACATCCGCCGCTGCGGACACCCGCCGCTACGGTCATCCGCCGCCATGGTCATCCGCCGCCATGGTCATCCGCCTCTGCGGGCCTCTGCTATATGATACATGCATTATACAAAACCGGCCGGGAACCTGCCATTGATACGGCTTACATTTTAATATGGAAGCTTACATTTTTGTAAGGAGGCGAAACACAGGCATCACTCGACCTCCAGCCGCTCTTTTGCAAACCAGATCCTCATTATGGTCCCCTTCCCGGGTTCGGATTCCACTGTAATCTCATGGGACAGACGGTTCAGTATGCGTCTGCACAGATAGAGGCCGATTCCCGTGGACCGCTTATCCGCATGCCCATTGTATCCTGTAAACCCTTTCTCAAAAATACGCGGCTGGTCCTCCAGGGCAATCCCGGTTCCTGTATCCCTTATGGCAAGTACCGTATCTGGGCCTGGTTCCAAATAGATGGAAATACCGCCCTGCCCCGTATATTTCACTGCATTGGAAAGAATCTGTTCCACCGCGAACACCAGCCACTTCTCATCCGTCAATACCTTACGGTTTAAAGGTTCATAGGACAGGGACAGCTTTTTCCGTATAAACATACCCGCGTATCTGTGCACTGCCTGCCGTACCATCAAATCCAGGTCATTCCACTGCACAACCAGATCATTATCCCCGTCCACCCTCAGGTACTGAAGCACCATATTCACATACTCCTCAATGCGGAAAAGCTGTTCCGACAGCTCAGGGTCCTGCTCCTGGCCAGGCTTTTGCAGCAGCAGCCTCATGGCTGCGATGGGTGTCTTAATCTGATGGACCCACATGGTATAGTATTCCGTCATCTCTTCCCTGGCAGTCTCGGACAGGCCGCGTATACGCTCCCTGTCCCGTCCAAGGAGCATGAGGAAATGCTGGTATTCCTTTTCTAACAGTGACCCGGATTCAGGAAAATGCTCCAGGTAATATTGGTCCGGATTGCCAAGCAACGCATCCTGCATCCGGAACAGGATACGCATCCTTTTCCTGAATCTCCTGTAATTTAAGACCAGCACCGGGACCGCCAGGCAGAAGCACAAAACCATGCCATAAAAGACCGCCTCTGCCGGAAGACGGTACCCATATAACACGGCTCCGAACACGGCCCCCAAAAGCAAAAAGAGGACCAGCCGTCCCCTGTATTCCATCAGATACTCCATGAAGCCGGGAAGCCGGCGCCCCTTGTCCGTTTCCCGTGCCTTATAAGCCTCCTGCTCCCTATGCATTTCCCGCGCCTTATGAGCTTCCTGCTCCCTATGCATTTCCTGCCCCATCACCATTTTCCTCCTAAATCAGTCAGCAATCAGATAACCGCTGCCTTTTTTGGTCGTTATAAAATCCGTGAGCCCGTTCTCTTCCAGTTTTTTTCTAAGGCGGGTCATATTCACGGTCAGCGTGTTGTCATCCACATAGCTGTCCGATTCCCACAGGCGCAGCATCAGCGTGTCGCGGCTTACTATCCTGCCCTTATTCTCCAGCAGCACCTGAAGGATCCGGTGCTCATTCCGTGTCAGGTCAATCCTGCCATTGCCCGCATTCAGGGTTCCGTCATCCACGTTCAGAACAGCTCCCCTGTGCTCCAGCAGGCGGCTCTGTCCTGCAAAGTCATAGGTACGCCTTAGCATGGCCTGTATCTTGGCGGTCAGCACATCCAGGTCAAATGGCTTGGCGATAAAGTCATCCCCGCCCATGTTCACGGCCATTACAATATTCAGGTTATCTGCGGCTGAAGATATGAATATGACCGGGACCCTGGAAACCTGGCGTATCTGGCCGCACCAGTGATAGCCGTTATAGCTGGGCAGGGAAATGTCCATCAGGACCAGCTGGGGGTCAAAGGCAGCAAACTCAGCCAGTATATTCCCAAAGTCACCCGCGCACCGCGCATCCCAGCCCCATGACCGCAGATGCCCTTCCACTGCAGATGCAATCACAGCGTCATCCTCCACAATAAAAATCCTGTACATAAGCACGGCTCCTCCCATTTGCTAAAATATGGCCGAAGAAAAACCGGCGGCCTGTTTCGGACCACCGGTTCTGCTTCCCTTCTATGTATGATCATTGTACCCATGCACAATCATCATACCAAAGCCCTTTCCTGACTGCGAAGCTTTACCACCTCGGACAGGTCTGTCTTTTTATGTTCCTTTTCCCCCTTATCCAGGCAGCTCTTTGCCTGTTCCTTTACCGTCTCACACTTCTGATAAAAATATTTGATAATATCTTTCCTGGTAATGATTCCTATAAAGCACTTCTGATCATCCAGAACCGGTACAAAGTTCTGGTTCAGGGCCTTGCCGATCAAATCCTCCATATCCGCGTCTGCCTTCACCGGACGGTTATCACACCGGCGGCGGATAGCGGTCACAGGTATCCGCTCTGCCCCTTTCAAATCCAGATTGAACTGGTTCTTAATCCCCCATAACAGGTCCCCCTCTGTCAGTGTGCCCACATACCGGCCTGTCCTGCTGACAATTGGTACGGCGGAATACTTATGGTGTTCCATCTTCTCCAAAGCCTGTCTTAACGTATCATCTTCACTTATATACGCCACGTCACTTTTAGGAGTCAGGAAAAATAATATATTCATATTTTCACTCCTTCTTCCTGTATTCTCTTTCCAGTATAATGGGTGCCTCTGAACCGAATATGAACAAATTATTATAAAACTCTGAAATTTCTTAAGAAGCGTCAAATAACCGCTCCCATCAACGGACGTGGAACGGAATAAAAACCGGCTGGTTTCCCTGCCGGTTTCCTGCACACACATTGTCCGCTTTACTGCATGTAATCCAGTGGATCCACTGTCTTATCCTGATGCTTCATCTCAAAGAATACATTGACGCCCTCCACGGAATAATACTTGGTAGGTTCTGACACATAACCAAGGGTCTGTCCCTCTTTCAGGTACTCACCCTGGGCCACGCATACTTCCTTCAGCTGTCCGCAGGTAGCAGTGTATTCATTGCCCAGGTCCATGACAACATAGTTGCCGATTTCCTCATTGCTTCCCACTTCCAGGATCCTTGCATTGGCTGGTGCCGCCACCGGCGTGCTTACATCAGACTGGATGACAATTCCAGGGTTGCATTTGTACTGGTCAAGGGTGGGGAAATAAATGGTCTGGTCCATGCTGTAATCCAGAAGCACATTGCCCCTTACCGGCCACTGCATCTTGCTGGCGTCTGAAAAGTTAAGCACCAGCGCATCTGCCGCATCTTTGCCGGCGCCTGCTTCTGCTGCCAGGTCATTGCCCTGGTTCTCGTTCTTTGCCACAGCTGCCTGGGTGGGAGCCGGGGTAACCTTCTGTGAATCCTTGACTGCATCGGATGCGCCTGCCACCTGAGCGGTTTCCGGCGTGGTCTCCTGGGCAATCATTTCTGGCTGGGGCATTTCAAGGTATGGATTTGTCTCAGTACCTTTTCCTCTTTGTACGGTAATGACACCTGCTGCGGCTACAATAGTCAGCAGGCCTAACACTAGCATGACAAGAAATAACTTATCCTTGAGCATCTGGTTTACTTTCTCTTTCACGTTTATCACCTCGGTACTATTCTTACCAAACCAGGGCGACTTATTCAGAAATGTAAGTAATATTTTTATAAAAATAACTCAGGATATCTTCTGCCTTCCAGCCTGCCTCTGCCTTCTCGTTGGCGGACTCCTGGCTCATGCCGTAGCCGTGTCCGATTCCCTTTGACACTGCCCGGATCTGGTCCTCATAGCTTTCCATTGTAAAACAGGCGGACTGGAGTCCCAGGGCATACTGCACCTCCTCGCCGGAAAAGCCGGCATTTCCAATCTGTATCTGGTCCACATAACCCGCCGTGTCCCTGGACACAATCTGTATGGTATCCGGTATCTGTGACACGTCCACTGTGCGGGCCCCTGTTTCACCTTCCGGGATCCCATTGATACGGGACACAAAGTCATCCTTGGAAAATGTGGCAATCTGCATATATCCTTCGGCTTCCACATCTCCCGGACAATCCACGTTTTCCAGATAAGGATGGGTAAAGTCACCCTTCCTTGTCATGCCGGCCGTGGCCCGGCAGAACATGGGGTCAATGCACCGGTTCTCATAGGTCATCACAATGCCGGAAGTGGCCTTTACCGCGTCCTCCAGCTTCCTGTAATACTCAGGAAAACGGCTGGAGCCCCACAGGCTTTTTAACTGGTCCGCCTCCACATAGTCCATGTCCAGGGCTGACTCCGCTATCTCATCCCCTTCCCCGGACGCCTCCATCTGACGGCAGATATAGGTGCGCGCAATGATTGCCTGGGCCTTTAATGCCTCCGGCTCATAGTCAACCGGCATCTGCCTGGCAATGACCCCCGGAAGATACTCCTCTATATCCATATAATAAGAACCGCTGCTCCGGTCCAGCAGGATCCTGCGTCTGCCGGATACTTCCTTTTGCTGTTCATAGTGCAGTTCCTCCCCCCGTATGGTGCCTGTCCATGCAAGGGTGCCCACATAGGGCACCATAAGCCCGGTCAGGGCTGCCCATAGGATGCGTTTATTCATGCCTTATCTCCCTCCTCTCCCTATGCGTGTACTTTCGTATCCCCGGCACCCATCTTAGCGGCTGGTTGTCCGCCAGGGTGTGTTTGAAACTTGCTTTCCGTCAGCCGTGCGTCCGGAAAATCCCTCTGTCATCAATATATGTCCGGGCCGGACGCCCTATGTGCCGCCTTTTGGCGCACAAAAAAATATCGCCGCACCGGACCGGGCCCATGGGCGATATTTAGGGTATTATATGGTTTCCTGCGCATTGCGCAGCCAGATCACTTTAAACCGTAAATCCTGGTATATTTTTCCTTCAGATACCGCACATAATATTCCGGGTTAAAGTCCTCCCCGGTCACATCCTTTAATATCTGGCGGCTGGTCTTTAATTTTCCATACTGGTGGATGTTTTCCTTCAGGTACTCACGGATGGCGTCAATGCCGCCGTCGGCCAGAAGTCCCTCGAAGTCCATGGTCTTCTTCATATGATAATACAGCTGTGCCCCGAAGGCGCTGCCCAGGGCATAGGACGGGAAATACCCAAAGGACCCCTGGGACCAGTGGATGTCCTGGAGCACGCCCTCTGCCGGGTTCTCAGGGCGTATGCCCAGATATTCCTCATATTTATCCGCCCATATATCGGGCAGCTTCTTCACATCCAGGTCCTCTTCAATGAGCATTTTCTCAATCTCATAACGGATCAGCACGTGAAGGCTGTAGCTCAGTTCATCTGCCTCGGTGCGGATCAGGCCCGGGGTTACTTTGTTGATGGCCTCCACGAACCGGTCCAGGTCCACCTGCCCCAGCTGCCCGGGGAACATCTCCTGCACCTTTTTATAGATGGGCACCCAGAACGCACGGTTGCGGCCAATGATGTTCTCAAAGAACCGGGACTGTGACTCATGCATTCCCATGCTGGCCCCCTGTCCGGCCGGGGTAAGGGTCAGGTCATCCCGGATTCCCAACTCGTAGATGCCGTGTCCGGCTTCATGGATGACGGAAAACAGGGAACTGTCCACGCTGTCCGTGTAGTGTGTGGTGATGCGCACATCCTTATTGTGCAGGTTGGTGGTAAAAGGATGGGCGCTGACAGCCATGACACCGCAGTCAAAATCAAAGCCCACATACCCTGCCAGGAAACGGGCCAGCTCCTCCTGCTTTTCCTCCGGGTAATCCCCTTTCAGGAAACCATCCTCAATCTTCTTTCCTTCCTCCATTACCTTTTTGAGGAACGGAACCAGTTCCTTTTTCAGGAGTCCGAAGAATTCATCCAGGTTCTCCATGGAGAAGCCCTTCTCATAATCATCCAGCATGATGTCGTAGGTCTTTTTCCCGTCCTTTGCCCGGTAGCCTGCAAACTTTTTCTGGAACCCGATTACCTTTTCAAGGGTTGGGGCAAATGCCTCAAAGTCCTGGTCTTTCTTGGCCCTGGCCCACACGCTGGTGGCCCGGGCCGTCAGACGGGCAAATTCCTGGTACTCCTCCTGGGGGATGCAGATGGTCTGCTCCAGTTCCTCTGACAGCTCCCGCACGTTGGCGGCCTCTGCCTCTGTCAGACCGCCCTGCTCCCGGCATTCCTTTAAAAGCTTCTTCATGCCGTCGCAGGTCACTGCCTCAAAATACTCCCCTGACAATACGCCGATGACCTGGCTTGTCAGTTCCCCTGCCTCCTTTGGTGCAAGTGTCTCATTGTCCCACTCAAATAAGGTCATGGCTGTCTTGATGGCCATGGCTTTGTCCATGTATGTTTTTAATTCTTGGTATGGCTTTGACATCTTCTCTCCTTCCTGTCCGACTGTCCATGATACCGGAACAGTGATGGGACTGGAAACGTGGCTGAAACGCGCTCCCATAAATATGATACCCTGTGATTATACATCAATATACATGGGTTCCGCAAATTTAATCTGTAAAAAAATGCCTTCACGGTTTTTACTTTTTTTCGTATCAACGCATTAAAGTGCTTGCACCATTGCCTTTCATATAGTACTATATATTCTATAGAATATAAAATAAACCGGAGACCCATCCATGATAGAAGATTTAAAAGCAATCGGCAAGACCCCGCTCAGTGAAAAAGTATACAGCACCCTGGTGGAATCCATTGTTAAAGGCACCCTTCCCCCCGGGACCAAACTCCAGGAACAGCACGTGGCCAAACAGCTGGCTGTCAGCGCCACACCGGTGCGGGAAGCATTCCGACGCATGGAACGGGACGGTTTCATTGAAAGCGTTCCTTACTGCGGCGTTGTGGTAAAGGAACTGGATTATGAGGAAATCATGGACGCCTATGCATGCCGGGCCAACCTGGAGCTGATGGCTGTCCGGGAAGCCATACATAAAATCACGGACCAGCAGCTGGATCTTCTGGTCCATCTTTCCCACAGCGCTGCCAGCGAAGATGACTTTATGAAGACTTCGGAAAACAGCAGCCGTTTCCACCAGACCATCTACCAGGCAGCGGACAATAAGGTCCTGATCCGCCTGATGGATTCCCTCAGCACCGTCATCCTCCGGGACATGAAGTACTCGGCCATGGACCCCAAACGCGAGCAGGAGATACTATCCGAACACCAGCGCATTGTCCAGGCCTTCCTGGACTGTGATGAGGATAAGGCGGTCAGGGCCATGTCCGTCCATCTGGACAACGGGCTTGCCTATATGAAAAAGAGAAGGTAATCCTTCTTTTTTTATCCTGTAATATTCTATAGAATATTTAATATTGAATATCCATCCTGAAATCCATATCAGGAAGGCACATATATAATATCATTGGAATGGAGGTAACAGAATGAAGAAAATACTGATGGCCCGCGGGGCCGACAAGGTGGTATCCACCTGTGTCAAAGTAAAACCGGGCGAGAAGGTGCTGATCATCACGGAAGCATCCCGCCTGTCCATTGCAGAGGCCATTGCCGCAGCCGTATACCGGGTCCAGGCAGAGCCCATCCTGCAGGTCATGGTCCCCCGTGACACGGACGGCCAGGAGCCGCCGGCTCCGGTTACAGCTGCCATGAAGGCCAGCGATGCGTTCATATCCGTGGTGGGCAGGTCCATCACCCACACCCACGCCGTTAAGGACGCCATTGCAGGCGGTTCCCGGGGCGTGGTGCTGACCCAGTTCACAGAGGACATGATGATACACGGCGGAATCGAGGCTGACTTCGAGGCAGCCAGGACAGAGTGCAAAGCCGTGGCAGCCGCACTGGCCGGCTCGGAAAAGATCCATCTCACCACTGCCATGGGCACCGACCTGTACTACAGCGCGGCGGGCAGACGCGGCAACGCCCTTTACTGCATGGTGGAAAAAGGGGAATTCTCAACCATACCCACGGTAGAGGCCAATGTCTCGCCTCTGGAAGGCACTGCCAACGGGGTCATTGTGGCGGACGGCAGCATTCCTTACATAGGAATCGGCGTCCTGGACGAACCGGTGCGCTGTGTGGTTGAAAACGGAATGATCACCTCCATCGAAGGCGGCCGCCAGGCCAGGATGTTAAAGGAGGACCTGGACAGCAAACAGGACCCCAATGTCTATAATGTGGCGGAGATGGGCCTTGGGCTGAATCCAAACTGCCGCTTCATGGGCTTCATGCTGGAAGATGAAGGTGTTTACGGCACTGCCCACATCGGCATCGGGACCAGCATCACCCTGGGCGGCACGGTCAAGGCAGCCTGCCACTATGACCTGATCATGAAGGATGCAACCGTAACAGCTGACGGAAAAATGATTTTAAAAGACGGAAAAGTCGTACTGTAGGAGGAGGATGTGGAATATGACAAAAGAAAAAACAAAGGAAAAAGCAAGGAATAAGTCCCTGTTCAACCGGTTCCTGGACGTGGTGGAACGGGCGGGCAATAAGCTGCCCCACCCAATCGTGCTCTTCGGCCTCTTCGCACTGGGCGTGGTGGTCATCTCCGGGCTGCTTCACGCCATGGGCGTTTCCGCAGAAGGCGAGTTGATCAACAGCAAAACCGGTGAAGTGGAGCACACCATCGTTACCATCAAAAGCCTGTTCAATACCAACGGCATTGTCTACATGATGACCAATGCAGTGAAGAACTTCACCGGCTTCGCGCCCTTGGGCACCGTGCTGGTGGCCATGCTGGGCGTAGGCGTGGCGGAACAGAGCGGCTGGATATCCTCCCTGCTGCGCAAAACCGTGGAAATCACACCGGCCGCCCTGATCACACCTGTGGTGGTCTTCCTGGGCTGTATGTCCAATGTGGCGGGAGACGCGGGTTATGTGGTGCTGATTCCCATCGGCGCCCTGATGTTCATGGCTTATGGCCGCCACCCCATGGCCGGCCTGGCGGCAGCCTTTGCAGGTGTTTCCGGCGGGTTCTCGGCCAACCTGCTGGTGGGCACCCTGGATCCCCTGCTTTCCGGGATCACCAATGAGGCCATCCGCATCGTGGATGCCAATTATACGGTGCAGCCCACCGGCAACTGGTTCTTTATGTGCGCCTCCACCTTTGTCATCACCATACTGGGCACCATCATAACAGACAAGATCGTGGAACCGCGTCTGGGGAAATTTCATGGCGGGACAGACACTGCCGGCTTTACCTCCAGTTCCATGTCACAGGAAGAAAGCAAAGCCCTTAAGACAGCCAATATAGTCCTGGTAATCATGGTCGTCGGAATGATTGCACTGCTGATTCCCCAGTCCTCCTTCCTCCGCAACCCTGAAACAGGAAGCCTGGTGGACGGCTCTCCCTTCATGGACAGCATCATCATCCTGATTGCACTTTACTTTTTCGTGCCCGCTGTTGTTTACGGAAAGAAGGCGGGGACCTTTAAGGACCACCGGGACGTATGCGGCTCCATGAGCAAAAGCATGGCTTCCATGAGCACCTATATCTCGCTGGTATTTGTATCCTCCCAGTTCATCAATTACTTTAAATACACCAACATCGGCACCATCATCGCATTAAAGGGCGCAAACTTCTTTGGGGCCTCCGGCATCGGACCCATACCATTAATCATCCTGTTTGTCATCTTCTCCGCATTCGCCAACCTGTTCATGGGTTCTGCCTCCGCGAAGTGGACCATACTGGCGCCTGTGTTCATACCCATGTTCATGCTCCTTGGCTTCTCACCGGAGCTGACCCAGGTGGCTTACCGCATCGGTGATTCATGTACCAATGTCATCACCCCTCTCATGTCCCAGTTTGCCACCATCATCATCTTCGCAAAACGGTACGATGACAATGCCGGCATCGGCACCCTGGTGGCGACCATGCTTCCGTACAGCCTGATCTTCCTCATTGGGTGGACCGTCCTCCTGGCACTGTGGATGGTTCTTGGCCTACCGCTGGGCCCCGGCGTTTCGCTGATGCTGTAGGAAAGAGGGGCGTACATGGTTAACCGGAAACGATTATTGGAAACATTTATGGAATACGTCAGGATTGACAGTGAATCAGGAGATGAAATGGAAATGTGCCTGAAGGTGGAAAAGGACCTGAAGGACCTGGGCGCGGACGTGATACGGCAGGGACATGGGCAGGACACCCATTCCAATGGGTGGAACCTGCTTTGCACCCTGAAAGGCAGTCCCGGCCTGTCTCCCCTGATCCTCTCAGCGCACCTGGATACTGTTTCCCCCGGAAAGGGCATCGAACCTTTGCTGGGACAGGACGGCGTCCTGCGCAGCAAAGGCCCCACCATCCTGGGCGGGGATGATAAATGCGGGGCAGCGGCCATGGTGGAACTGGCCAGGTCCTTAAAGGACCACCCGGTTCCCCACCGGACCGTCCAGCTCATCTTCACGGTAGGGGAAGAAAGCGGGCAGTACGGGGCAAAAGCCCTGGAAAAAGACCGGCGACTCCTGGCAGCGGACAATGCCCTGGTACTGGACTCCAGCGGCCCCCCAGGACGCATGGTCATATCTGCACCCGACCACGCCGTAATCCGTGCCGTGATTACCGGTAAGGCATCCCATGCAGGGAACCGCCCCCGGGAAGGGATCAGCGCAATCACCACGGCCGCACGGGCCGTGGCCGCCATGAAACTGGGGCAGGTGGATGATGAGACCACTGCCAATATTGGCACCCTAAGCGCCGTGGGCGCCACCAATGTGGTGAATCCCCGCATGGAGTTCATTGCCGAGGCCAGAAGCCGGAACAAGGAAAAACTCAGGGCCCAGACCGGCCATATGACGGACTGCCTGAAGGCTGCCTGCCATGAATCCGGCGCAGCGCTGGATTATGGGATTGAACAGTTATATGAGGGGTTTGATATCCCGGAGGACCACCCCTTCCTCTTGGAACTGTCCGAAATCTTCCGCTCCATGGGCATCTCCCCCTTCACCGCTGCCTCCGGCGGGGGCAGCGACGCAAACGCGCTGAACGCCATGGGAATCATGGCCGTGAACCTGGGCGTGGGGATGACCAGGGGACATTCAACAGAGGAGGAACTGGCAGAGACGGATCTGTATGATACGGCGCGCTTTCTATGGGAGGCAGCCACATTCCCCGGACACGCCCCTGACCCGGACTGAGCCGCATTTTCCAGACACCCCTGCCCCCGGACCGGGCCGCATTTTCCAGACAGACGCATCCCCAGGCTGGGCCGCATTTTCCAGACAGACACATCACCGGGCCGGGCCGCATTTCCACAGACACATCAACGGGCCGCCAGACCAACCATCACGCGGCGCTGTAAGCCGCAATCCCGATAAAGAACACCACGGTCATCAGCGTGCCCACGGAGAGGGTGGTGGATATATAGGCCCCATCCTCCCCTGTGTCCGCAAACAGCGGTATGATAAAGGGCGCCGGCAGGGCGTACATCAGCAGCATTGCCATGAAAAGCTCCTTATCAAAAGGTGTTGCCGCAAATATGACGGCGCTGCCCGCTGCCAGCACTGCCGCCAGTACCGCCAGGCGCAGCAAGACCGTCTTCACCACCGGGGCCATCAGTTCCCGCCGCAGTTCCAGTTCATATCCCACCACAATCAGGATTACCCCTGCGGTGGGCGCCGTGATGAAGTTTATGAGGCTTGTCACAATCCCTCCTATCTGCGAACCCAGGACGGCGCTCCCGGCCCCGGATACCCCCAGTATGATACCGGCCGCCATGCCCAGGCACGCCTTATTGGACACAAGGCCCGCAAGCACATCCCGCGCCCCTGTCTTCTGCCCGTCCGTAATCTTCAGTGCCGACAGGTACACCGTATACGCAAACATGGTCTGGCCGATATCAACCGTTGCAAACACGGAGGTTGCGCCGCTGCCCCCAATCAGGGCAAAGAGCGCATATCCCAGCATCCCTCCCTCTGCCGAGCTGAGCAGGAAGGGCATGAAACGGTCATATGGCTTCACAAACCGCCTGGTAAGGAAACCAAATCCCAGGGCAATGCCAAATCCCACATAGACCACTGCAAACACAAGCAGTACCCGCATGCTGTACGAGGCTGTCAGAAATGCGTTGAACAGCACTGCCGGCAGGGTGATATTCCCAATCAGCCCTTTCAGTCCGGCCAGCCCCTTATGGTCAATATACTGTTTCTTCCTGCACAGGCATCCCAGTCCGATCATGGCAATCACAGGCGCCACCATCTGGGTTATTTTTAAAGCCAGTTCCATTATCCATTCCCCATTTCCCTTAAAATCCTGAAACAAAAGGCAGGCCAACAACGCAGCCTGCCTTTTTACAGCTCATCTGAATCCTTTCATGGCTTAGGGCATGTTTGAAGCGCGCCCCAGCAAACCTTTAGTGGATTGCATCCTCAAAGAATTCATATGCTTCCTTATCCGTAAACCCTTCATGCACGATCTTGCCGATGGCTGCCGCCATCTCCAGGGAATGGGGGCTCTGGAAGATGTTCCTTCCCATATCCACGCCATGGGCCCCTCCTTTGATGGCATTGTAAGCCAGGGTCAGGGCATCCTTCTCCGGAAGCTTCTTGCCGCCTGCCACTACAATAGGTACCGGGCACGCAGCCACTACCTCTTCAAAGTTCTCACAGTAATAGGTCTTGATGATATTGGCGCCCATCTCCGCAACAATACGGGTGGCCAGCTTAAAGAACCGGTCCGTGCGCTCCATCTGCTTGCCCACAGCCACAACACCCATGGTTGGGATGCTGTATTTCATACCCAGGTTGATTGCCTTCGAAAGGTTCTCAATGCTGGACAGCTGCCCGTCCGCGCCGATAAAGGTCTGGATGGCCATGCAGTCTGCATTCATACGGATTGCGTCTTCAATGTCAACTGCCAGGACCTCATGGGATAAATCATCGTTGAGCATGGAGGAACCGGAAGTGGAACGCAGGGCAATGCCCTTGCCGCAGTCCGGTGACACGCAGGAACGCAGCGCTCCCCTGGTGCCCATCAGCACATCCACATAAGGAACCAGCTTGGGAATCACCAGGTCCAGGCGCTCCAGGCCCGCGGTGGATCCCATAAAGTATCCATGGTCAAATGCAAACATGACTGTATTGCCGCTTTTGGGGCTGAAAATGTTGGACAGATGTTTCTTCATGCCCCAGTCCAGATGGTTGGCCCCCTTTACATAGAATCCTTCATTATTGGCAAAAGGAACGTCCACATGATAATCCTTTGCAACCTTTACGCCTTCCAAATCAGCCATAATCAAAAATCTCCTTCCAAGTCTTTTCTTACAGTTTAATCAATTTTGTCCTTTTTTTCAACTTAGAAGTTATAATCGTTCATGTTGTCTGCATTGAATACGGTACGTTCCGGCAGCAGCACAACGCCGTTGTTCACTTCTGCTGTGGATGCACCTTCAACCAGGCAGTCATTTGGCATAACTTCTACTTCGCCGATGCTGGGGATATCAATCTTGTCGCCTACATGTACTTCGTTGCCTGCCGCAAGGTAAGCTGCAAGGTAGCATCCCATTGCGCCCTGTACGCCGCAGTCCCAAAGGCCCCACTGCTCAATAACGCCTGCAGCGCAGTAATCCTTGATGGACATTGGGGAAGCAAAACCGGTAATTGTAACGTCATCCTTTGTAAGTCCCTTGTTCTGGGCAGCTTTACACTGTCCCGGAAGCGCGGTGGAGTCGTTACAGATAATCAGGTCAATGTCAGAGTGGGCTTCCAGGATAGATGCGCCGATGGAAACAGCCTTCTCTGCATCCTGCTCTGAGTAATAGTTATCAGGAGCAACATTTTCCCAGTTAGGGAAGTTTTCCTTGATGTAAGCTTCGCCTGCAACCTGCCAGGAGTTCTGGTCAGCAACCGTTGCCTGTGAATAATGCCAGCAGTATTTGATTGTATCAGCCTTAACGTCCTTGCCGCGGTTGGTCAGGGAATCAGCGCCCATGTCAACCAGCATCTTGCCTAACAGGTCCGGTGTTCCCTGGCTTACCATCAGGGTACGGGCGGTATCGGAAACGTCTGAATCCCATGTAACAACGGTAACGCCTGCATCCTTTGCCTCTGTCAGCGCTGAATCCAGTCCGGTGGCATCCACGGAAGATACGCAGATTGCATCCACACCGCTGGCTACCGCGTTGTTGATTACGTTAACCTGGTCAGCAACCGCTGCATTGGCGCTGCCCTGGTAATCAACGGTAAAGCCCCACTCCTTGGAATATTCCTGGGCGCCGTTATTAGCGGACTCGAAGAATGCGTTGCCTGTCAGCTTGGGAATGAATGCAACGGTCAGGCCGGATACGTCTGCGCCTGCTGCCGGGGCCTCAGTTGCAGCCTCTTCCTTTTTCTCTTCTGCCTTTGTCTCTGCTGCCTCTGCCTTTGTCTCAGCCGCTGTTGTGGGCGCTGCCGTGGTAGGGGTGCTTCCGCCGCCGCAGCCTGCCAGTGAAACGGTCATTGCTCCTGCGAGAACCACTGATAACAATTTTTTCTTCATAATCTTGTTCCTCCTTAATAAATTATTATTGTTTTTTAATATGTTCGTATTTACAGGGAAATCCTGTTCCCATAATACCTTGCTTTATTTTTTCTTTTTATGGACCAATGCGATGACCTTCTGGTTATTTACCAGGGAACGTCCGATTACAACCACCAGCAGAATCAGCCCCACCGGAATATCCAGATACTGCTGGCTCACCTTAAAGCAGAGGGGAAGCCCGAACCTTAAGACGCCGATTACCACTGCTGCCAGGGCTGTTCCAAGGACGCTTCCCTTGCCGCCCGTGCTCAGGGTGCCTCCAAGCACCACTGCCGTGATGATGGGCATGGTCAGTGTTGCGCCGATATCGCTCTTGGCCGTTCCCAGATAGGAGGTCAGGACAATGCCTGCAACCGCAGCGCTCATGGCGGACAGCACATAAGTGCTGAGGATGACCAGCCTACTGTTAATGCCTGAATACTCTGCCGCGTTCTGGTTCACGCCGATAAGGAAAATCTGCCGTCCGTACTTGGTCTTATGCAGCAGTATGTAGGCAATGACGGCCAGGGCCAGGAAGATAAGCACCTGGTTGGGTATGACGCCGAACAGCTTAAACTTGGTAATCCTGATAAAGCTGTCAGGGAACCCGTTAATGCCTTTGTAGCTTTCCGTGGCCGACAGGTTGGATACCAGCAGAGCAAGGCCGGAGAACAGGAAGCTGCCTCCCAGCGTCACCACCATGGGCTGGACCCCGCAGTAAGCCACGAAATATCCGGAAAGGGCGCCGCACAGCGCTGCCACCACAATCCCCAGGCAGGCCGCTGCCCAGATGTTAAGTCCCCAGTCCTGCCATGACACGCCCAGGACAATGGAGGTCAGGCCCACAATGGATCCGGCCTGTATATCGATTCCTCCTGTTATCATTACGAAGGTGACGAACAGGGAAATGATACAGATGGAAATCATATCGTTGATGCTTCCGAATAATACGCGGGGCATCAGGAACTTGCTGTTAGCTGCTGCAAATATGATAAACTCAAGGACCAGGATACAGAGCAGGACGGTCTCCCAGCTTTTTAATGCCTTTTTCATGACTGAACCCCTCCTTTTTTATCCGCATCCGCCGCTGTCCTTGCTGACAGTATATGATGCCGGTTCTTCAGGATGGCCCTGTTCTGCGTTACGGTGTTGATGACCACGATGGTAATCAGCAGGATGCCTGTAATGGTATTGTCGTAATCAGAGGAGAAGCCCAGGAATACCAGGATCCTGCTGATGCTGGACATGATGATGGCGCCGATGGACGCGCCGATCAGGCTTCCCTGCCCTCCTGTCAGGGCAATTCCTCCCAGGACACAGGCCGCGATTGCCTTCATCTCGTAGCTGTTGCCCGCGGTGGGGGTGATGAAACCGATACGGGAGGTATAAATCATACCGGCCGCGGCAGCGAATATACCGCTCAGTATGTACGCCATGATCTTGGTCTGGGACGCAGGTATGCCTACAAGGGTTGCGCCTGCGGCGTTGTCACCCACGGCAATGAAGTATTTGCCCTTCTTGGTCTGTGTCAGTATGAGATGGCCCGCAATCACAACCAGGATTGTCACCGCGTAAAAGGCAGTGAGCTGCCCGGCTATCAGGGTATTGGACATCCTTGTATACTCAGCCGGAAGGTTCTCCACCCACGCCCCCTTTGTATACACATAAATCAGTCCGCGCACAACGCCGTTCACGCCAAGCGTAAATATAAGGGATGGAATCTGAAGCACGGAAACCCCAAGTCCATTGACGAATCCAATCACGGCCCCAATGGCCAGGGCTGCCAGTATGGCTGCCATCCAGTTGGTTCCGTCCCGGAGCAGGGTGGCACCCACCGCCGCGGACATGCCCAGGGTGGCGCCCACCGATACGTCAATCTCACCCGTCAGGATGACGAAAGCGCTGCCCACTGCCAGTAATGTAAACACCACGCTGTCGTTAAAGCAGTTCAGGATGGATGTCGGCTGCCAGAAATCCGGGTTTACACATCCCACAATGAATATCAATGCCGCCAGAAATAAAAAGCTGCTCATTTCATGGGATTTGATTATCTTTTTCATTTGATTCATGTCTCTCCACCTGCTTTCATTCTTCTGCCACACCAAAGGATGCCGCCATCAGGCTGGCCTGGCTGATTTCCGATTTGGACAGTTCTCCCTTGATACGCCCGGAAAATACCACCACTGCCCGGTCGGAAAGCTCCACAATCTCTTCCATATCAGAAGATATCAGCATGATTGCAACGCCCTGGGCCTTCAGTTTATGGATAATGGAATACACATCGCCTCTGGCCGCAGCGTCAATGCCGCGGGTGGGCTCATCCAGGATGACCAGCTTGGGATTGGTGGAAAGGGACCTTCCGATTACGATTTTCTGCTGGTTTCCTCCGGAAAGGCTTCCGGCTGTCTGGTCCTGGCCCGTGACCTTGATGCGGAAATCATCGATGTAGCGCTGGGCAACTTCTTTTTCCGCTTTCCTGTCCAGGAAAAACCCGCCCATCTTCTTATCCCTTAATAAGGAAGAGGTTGTGTTGGCAGCCACGTCGCTGATGCCGAACAATCCGTTCAGCCGCCTGTCCTCAGGCACGTAATTGATGCCTGCCTTCAGCACCTCTGCCGTGGAAAGACCGGTTACATCCTTTCCGTCCAGGATTGCCTTTCCCTTCAGCACCTTATCCCTTCCGAATATGGTGGTGGCCAGCTCGGTCCGTCCTGCCCCCACCACTCCGGCCACTCCCAGCACCTCGCCGGGGTACACCTTCAGGTTCACGTCCTCAAACCCATATCCGGAATAATGCTTCAGTTCGAACACCGGTTCCAGCCCTTCATAGTTCAGGGCCCCGGCCGTGTCCCGGCCGTCTTTTAACTCAGATTCATCCATGTTGGGAGGCAGGAGGCCCTTAACCAGCATCTCCCTGGTAAAATCAGCAACACGACCTTTTAATGTGATGATACCGTCCCTCATGATTGCCACATGGGTGGCTATCTGGAATACCTCTGCCAGACGGTGGGTTATGTAAATGATGCCAATGCCCTTCTGCTTTAAATCCTCCACTATCTTAAAAAGGCTTTCCACTTCGTCAAATGTCAGGGCGCTGGTAGGTTCATCCAGTATCAGGACCCTGGCATTCCTCAAAAGCCCTCTCAGAAGTTCAACCAGCTGCTGCTCTGCAATGGAAAGGCTCATGGCTTTCCTGGTCAGGTCCAGGTGCCAGCCGATGTCGTCCATGATCTGGATCAGTCTTTTTCTCAGGGCACCTGTATTTTCCTTAAAGCCGATCAGCACATTCTCCTCAACCGTCATGTTGGGAAACAGCATGGGTTCCTGGGGCACCATGTAAACCCCCTTTGCAAGTATAGCCGAAGGCTTGAAGGAACTTATCTTATCCCCTGCAATCACAAGCTCCCCTTCATCGGGCTGGTAGATACCCATGATGATCTTCATCAGGGTGCTCTTTCCGGCACCGTTCCCGCCTATCAAAGCCAGCACCTCGCCCTTGCCGACATCCAGGTCAATTCCTTTTAATACTGCGTTTAAGCCAAATGTCTTAAAGACGCCGCGGGCAGAAAGCAGCATGTCTTTCGGATCACATGTTCCTGCTTGACTCATGTTTACCCTCCTTAGCGCATCTGTTTTTATTGTTTTTCATAATCTTGATATTTTTGTTTGCTCACAAAACATTTGTAACACTTGTAAGTATACGGGAATGACATAAGTTTGTCAAGTGGTTTTCAGCATTTTAACATGTTTTACATGTCTGGCCCCTGTTTATTTTTAGTTGTTTATACGGTTCATTTTTCTTTTTTTCTCTGTTTTTTATCGAATTAGTGCACATCAATTCCGGTTTATCCCCCTATTTCATATGTATTTCCCCCAATTTTGCATATTGACATTAATGTTGCCCTTTGATATACTAATGTCAAAGTTAAACATTTTATTCGAATCAAAACATTTGTTTCATACAATTTCTAATGTTTGATTCCAAATGTTTTGCTTCCTAATATAACTCAGGATACAGGAGGTGTGTACGGCCGGTATGGATTATGAAGATTCCTTAATCGTTAAAACAGCCTGGTACTATTATATAGAAAACATGACCCAGCAGAAGATTTCCGAGAAGCTTGGGATATCCCGTATGAAGGTCATTAAATTGCTGGAAAAGGCCAGACAGACAGGGGTGATCCAGTTTAAGATCTCTCCGGAGCGGAGCCAGCAGCTGATGCTTGAGCAGAAGCTTACCACCCAGTGGAACTTAAAGGATGTCTTCGTGGTCCCCACCCCGCCAAACGGCTCCAATCTCAATGAGACCATTGCCCAGGCAGCCGCCATGTACATCGGAGACAGGCTGACGGAGAACATGTTCATCAATATGGGATACGGGGATACCCCCAGCAGGGTGCTGAACCATCTGGCCACCATTGCCGAATCCCCGATCTCCGTGGTGTCCCTCACAGGCGGGGTCAGCTATTACCTGCCCAACATCCGTTCCAACATCTTCAATGCCAAGCTTTACCTTTACCCGGCCCCACTTCTTGTGTCCTCTAAGGAGATGTGCAAAGCCATGCGTGACGAGCCGCCCATCCAGGAGATTGCAAGGATGGTCCGCCTGGCAACCATGACCGTTGTGGGAATCGGGGCCATGAACGAGGATGCAACAATCATCTCCAACGGTATTCTAAATCCCAATGATTTCCTGTACCTTTCCATGCAGGGAGCGGTGGGCGATATCCTGACCCACTTTTTTGACAGGGATGGCAGCCCCATCCACAGCGACATCGAGGAACGGCTGTTCAGCACCTCGCTAAATACTTTGAAGAGCCTGAACAATGTAATCGGCATATCCGGCGGCCCCCAGAAGGTGGAGGCCATACGGGCCGCCCTCAGGGGCAGTTATCTGGATGTGCTGATCACGGATGAGGATACCGCGCTGCAGCTGATTGACGCGGATTGATGTAAGCGGAATATAAAAGAATTGAAAAGGAGGAGCTACATATGTCAAAGAAATACTTTCTTGCTGTTGACGCCGGCACCGGCAGCGTCCGGGCAGTCCTGTTCGACCTGGAGGGCAGCCAGATCGCATGTGTGCAACAGGAATGGGAGCATAAGGAAGACCCCAGGTATCCGGGCAGCATGGATTTTGACTGGACATACAACTGGGAACTGACCTGCGGATGCATCAGGGGGGTTCTTAAGGAATCCGGCATTGCACCGGAAGAGATAGCGGCCATTTCCACCACCTGCATGAGGGAGGGAATCGTACTTTACGACAGGGAAGGAAATGAAATCTGGGCCTGCGCCAACGTGGATGCCAGAAGCAACGATGAAGTGGGCCGCCTGCGTGAGGCCTATCCGGGACAGGAAAAGGAACTGTATCTGGAGTCCGGACAGACCTATGCCCTGGACGCCCTTCCCCGCCTTTTATGGGTCAGGGACAAGATGCCCCAGGTCTACGAAAAGCTGGCCTATGTGGGCATGTTTAATGACTGGCTCATCTATAAGATGACCGGGGTCCTGGCCGTGGAACCCAGCAACGGCTCCACCACCGGCCTGTTCAGCCTTAAAAAGAGGGACTGGGATCCTACCATTGCCCAGCGCTGCGGGCTGCGCACCGATATTTTCCCCGAGGTACGTGAATGCGGCTCCACCGCAGGGACCGTAACCGCCCAGTGTGAGGCGCAGACCGGGCTGGCCCAGGGCACGCCTGTGATTGTGGGCGGCGGCGACGCGCAGCTGGGCTGCATCGGCGTAGGGGTGGTGAAACCGAACCAGGCAGCTGTCTTTGGCGGCAGCTTCTGGCAGTATGAGTACAATACAGGGGACGGACACACAGACCAGGACTGCCGTGTCCGCGTCAACTGCCATGCAGTGCCAGGCGTATGGCAGTATGAGGCCCTTGCATTTAAGCCCGGCCTTGTGATGCGCTGGTTCCGGGACGGCTTCTGCCAGGCAGAGAAGGAGCTTGCCAGACTGGAGGGCACTGACCCTTATGACGTGATGAACCGGTATGCCAAGGATATACCGGCCGGATGTTACGGCATGATGTGCGCATTTTCCGATGTCATGAACTTCATCAGCTGGAAGCACGCCTCACCCACCTTTACCAATTTTGAACTGGATCCGGCGCGTTTCTCCAAGTATACGTTCTACCGGGCCATCCTTGAGAACACCGCCCTGGTCACCAAGGGCCATCTGGACCTGGTCCGGGAAGCCACGGGCAACCAGCCGGAGGAAATCATTTTCGCAGGAGGCGCTTCCAAGAGCCCCCTGTGGTGCCAGATCCTCTCCGATGTGCTGGGACTCCCTGTGAAGGTCCCGGTTGTCAAAGAGGCCACTGCCCTGGGCGCCGCCATCCTGGCAGGCTATGGGGTGGGCATATACGACGACATGTCAAAGGCAGCTGAAAAGCTGGTGAAATGGGACACCACCTATATCCCTGATATGGAAAACCATAAGATTTACTGTGAAATGTACGGACAATGGCGCAAGGTTTACAAGGCTCAGCTGGATATCTGCAACCAGGATTTAACCAAGAGCATGTGGGCCGCCCCAGGATTATAGAACCAGAATGACAGAACCAAGGTCATAGAATAGGAGGATATAGTAGGATGTTTATAGTAAATGAAAGTGAAAAAGAGTACCGCTTTGGCAACAGCGGCCCAAAATACCTGATGAAAGGCCCAAGAATGAATTTTGCAGTGGTGCAGTTCCAGCCAGGGGAGGATTTCAAGGCGCATTACCACAATATCATGGAGGAGGATTTCTTTATTCTGGAAGGGGAAATCGATATTGTGGTTGACGGGACCGTGCATCATTTAAAACAAGGGGATTTGATTCATATAGAACCTTCTGAAATCCACTACTGCGTCAACTCTTATGACAAGACCGTAAAAATGATATCCACCCTGGCTCCATATCAGGAAGTGGATAAGGTGGAGATTGAGGATTATACTTATTGATGGGATACCTTTTAGGGAAGGGCCCGGCTGTGGATATGGCCGGGCCCTTTTTCGCTGCTTTTATATAGCTGACTATTCTCTCCCATCCACTTTATATGGGAACGCATAAAACCCCCTCCCATATTGCATGCAGGGAACCAGTAGCAAGGACACTGCACCCCTTCCAAAAGTCATTCCACCGAGTCCCATACAGTCTGCAGTTATCATCCGTATTGGTAATGATTATGGTTTCAGGACTCAGGCTGTTGATAAAATCCGGGGTAAAATAAACATGACCCTTGTCATTGCGACCATGATGGGACAACTTGATAAGCGGGACAGAACCTGTAAATCCCGCCCTTTCCATGGCCGCCTGCAGGCTGCTTTCAAATATATCCCCGCAGAACAGGGCCGCTGCCTCTGTCCCGTGATTCAGCAGCCAGACAGAACTGTCACCGTTGAGATACCTGGCTGCCCGGCTCCAGGCATCCCTGACAGTTCCCGGTCTGCATTGGCCCGCGCAAAGACAGAACTCTTCAAAAGCAGTTGTCCCATGACATAAATCCGCCGGAAAAAGCTCTCTTAATGTATAGCTTCCAAAGGAAAATACAAAGGGAGCTTCCTTTCTCCCCTCCTCTCCCAAAAGCCCCTGAAAGGCCGTATGCACCACTGTATCCTGTCTTTTCAGATGCTTAATCAGGCGGCGGTAATCCATGACTGTCTGGCAGAATTCCCTTTCCATCCCTTCCCTTTCCAGATAATCAGAATCCAGACCCAAAGGTCCGTAGGGAAGCACTGCTTCTGTTACAGGAACAGAAAGGACCACCTGATCCAGCCAGCCTAGATGATCCCCGTGGAGATGGGTAAGAATCAGAAGGTCAATGGATGGAATTCCCAGTTTCTGCAGATAATCCATAAGAGGCGGATATTGCGTCTCCTTCCTTCCTCCGTCAATCAGAACATATCCGGGTGATGAACCTCCCTTCTGCAATTCCAGGAGAAAGCAATCCGCCTGTCCAAAAGGCAGGGACAGAAGGCGGCTCACAGAACACCTACCGGTTTCAAATCCGGGGTAAGTAACATACATTTGTTCTTTAGAAGATATTCCCTGTCCTTAAGAATCCGGAGCAGGCCGTCATCCGAGCAGATTGGTCTCTCTGTGATGATTCCTGCCAGGCCTGTATCTTCAGCTCTATGGCTATCACTGCCTGCCGTTGCAATCAGGTCAGGATGTTCCATGAGTATATTCTGGGTTTTCTCATTTCCGTTATCGTGCCTCGGGCTTGTGTTGAAAGCTTCCATACCATGAAGCAGTCCTGCTGCCGCCGGTTTGCAGTTGTCCTGACGGTTTGGGTGGGCCTGGATTATCAGAAACCGTTCCCTGTAACGGCGGTAGAAGGATTCTAAATTCATGGTAATCCATGTCTCCCCTTCGGCCCTGAAAAGTTCTTCCGATACCCCGTAAAGAAGATAATCATTGGGATTGCCTAGGAAGCGGATTTCAATACCAAACCCCAGATAAAAATCATCCCTGCACAAATCCTTTCCTTTTTTCCATGGCATCAGAAAACTTTCTGCCCTCTCCTTCCAAGATAGCTGTTCTGTTTTTATGAAAAATTCCTGGTGGAAATGGTTGGTAAGGCAGAAGCCCTGATACCCCCGCTCCTTATACCGCTGTATCATTTCCCCAATTGTCAGCCAGCCGCAGGGGCTGACTTCCCTGCTGTGTACATGCAAATCATAACAATAAGACATAATGCCTCTTCCTCACTTAGATGAATCATAGTTTCATGCTGTTTCCAGCTTAATCCCAAAGGTCTGGCCAGGTTTTACAGGGATACGCGAATCCAGAAGCGCCTCTATTACCGTATGGTCCTCCAGCGCCAGAAGTATCTTACTGCGAAATCCCTGATATTCCGTACTCTCCACGGTTGCCAGAAGGCCTGACTGCCCTGCTTCCACCAGGTTAACCTGCTCCGGTTTCACCGGATAGCAGTCTGCCTTGTGAAATGAATGGGGAACATGTCTATTGCGGATGACCTCTCCCTTTCCGCAGATAAAGCAGTCATCCTGCCATTTTCCCGGAATGAGATTGGTCTGTCCTACAAACTGGGCCACAAAGGGATTGGCCGGATTTGAGAATATTTCCTTTGGGGTGCCAATCTGCTGCACCACACCATCCTTCATGATGACAATCCTATCCGCCATCCCCATTGCCTCTGACTGGTCATGGGTAACATATAAAATGCTGCTGTGCGTCTCCCTGTGGATACGGCTGATTTCCTTACGCATCTCAATTTTCAGCTTTGCATCCAGATTGGACAGGGGTTCATCCATAAGAAGAAGCCCCGGTTTATCCGCCAGCGACCTGGCTAAAGCCACACGCTGCCTCTGGCCGCCCGAAAGCTCCGAGGGGTAGCGTCCAGCCAGATGGCCCATCCCTACCAGACAAAGCATTTCCATGGCACGCTCTTCCATGTCTTTCTTTGTCCAGGTCTTAATCCGGCTATGGCGCAGGGGAAACAATATCTGCTGAAATACGGTCATATGCGGCCACAGCGCATATGACTGGAACACCATGCCTATATTCCTTTGATTCGGGGAACTTCCATATCCATTTTCGGCTACCACACTCCCGTTCATGGATATGGTCCCTGCCGATGGGATGAAGAATCCCGCCAAAAGGCGCAGCAATGTGGTTTTGCCGCACCCAGATGGTCCGAGAACAGCCACAAATTCCCCTTCCCCAATATCCAGATTAACATCGTCCAAAGCGCGGTAATCACCGAATTTCATAGAAAGATGTCTGACTGAGGTAATCATGATTGCATACTCCTTTCATTGGTAAAACATGCTGCCCTGACCGCCGGCCGCACCCGTACCCACTCTGCCAGCCAGCCGGAAAGCTTCAGTAAACCGAAACCAATAGCGGCCAAAAGCAGGATGACGGTTGAATAAGCCGAAGCCATATTGGTTTTTCCGGCAGAAGTAAAGTTAAATATCACAACGCCTACTGTTTCCGACCCGGCTGACCAGAGAATGGAGGAAGTGGTCAGCTCCATCAGGCTGCTGAGGAACACAAGTCCCATTCCCGATAACACCGGGGCGCTGGTCAGGGGCAGGATAATCTGTTTCCAGATAGAAGGCGCCGCGGCCCCACAGGACATGCCTGCTTCCTCCATGGCCGGGTCCAGGGTGGCAAAGGCGGAATTACACGCACGCAGGATAACCGCCGTGAAGCGGATGATATAAGCCAGCAGAAGAATCCAGATACTCCCATATATACTTATCCCAAACACAGGCTTTGCAAAGGTCAGGATCAAGCCCAGCCCAAGGATGATGCCCGGAATGGAATAAGGAAATGTGAGCAGATGCTGCAATATGCCGCAAAGCTTTGATTTCCTGCGTAAGGTCCCATAGGATACGGTAATTCCCAGCACGGCACACACAGACACAGACCCCATGGCCAGGACCAGGCTGTTTTTCAACCCGTTCAGGCACTTGCTGTTCCTGAATATTTTTTCAAAATTAGCAAGCGTAACTGTATCCGGCCGGAAGGGGACTCCCATTGCCTTTGTAAGGGATGTCATGACCAGCGTCATCAAAGGCATGATGTTAATCAGGGCCAGGATTAACAGCGCTGCGCACAGAAGCGGTATCCTAAATTTCCCCAGGCTGCATCGGACTGACATGTCCTCCTTTTCCGCCATCACCGAATGCAGTCCTCCTGTAGTCCTGCCGGAAGCCCACATCAGACCGAAGGCAATGAGGGACAGGAAGATTGCCCGTATGGCAGCAGAACCGAAGCTGTCATGGGAGAAGGAAGTGACGGCCTTGTAAATATCCGTGCTGAGGACCGTAATATTGGCCGGAATCCCAATAAACGCAACCGTACCAAAATTATCCAGACAGGAAAGGAATATCAGCAGCATGGCATTTATCAGGATTCCTGCTGACAGCGGAAGGGTCACATGGAAGAATACAGACCATTTCCTGCAGCCGGACACAGTTGCAGCTTGTTCCAGTTCCCGGGAAATCTTCCTGAAATTGTTCAGGGCCAGAAGATATAACAAGGGATAATTACATACCCCAAATATAAGGATGATTCCCCAATGGGAATACAGCGGAAAATGGGTCAGCCTATAAATAAGGCTGCCCTGCCCAAGGGTCTGCATCCATGCCAGGGTTATAATGTATCCCGGAATCACCAGGGGAACCAGCAGCAGGTTATGAATCAGCGGCTTGCAAGGCAGGTCCGTATAAGCAATGAGAAATGCGAACAGAATGCCCAAAGACGCTGCCAGAAGCGTACCGCCTGTATTTACAATAATTGTATTGGCAATAACCCGGTAAAAGGACGGATCCCCTAAAAGCTGAACCAGATACGCCAGCGTAAACCTCCCATCCGGTGTTTTAAACCCATCTGAGAACAGATACACCAGCGGCCAGGTAAAAACAAAAAACAGAAGTATTCCGGCTCCCGCAGCCGGTATGGACAGACGGCGGGAACGGACAGATGACATAGATGACATAGCTTACGCCTTTCTTCTTAGGGTTACTGATTGAACATGACATCGAATTTCTGTTTATCGGCTTCCTTGGTCCCCAATAGGTCCCTGGGGTCAATATAGAGCATCTTCCTATCTTCAACCGAAAGGGCTCCCTGGGGAACGGCCACATCCGTACGAGGAGCCGTCTTATAATAATTCTGTGCAGCAAACTCACGCACTTCCCTGGAAAGCATGAAATCAACAAACAGCCGGGCCATGTCACTATTAGGAGCATCCTTCATGATGGCAATGGGGTCGCAGATGGAGGAACATCCTTCCCGGGGATAAACAAAGGCCAGAGGGGAGCCATCGTTCATGGCTGACAGCGTATCTGTATCCAGACACATGCCGTAGGTGCGTTCACCGGTGGCAACAGCCTTAATAACACCACCGTTTCCATTGACTACCTGCATATCATTCTCCTTCATCTGCTCATAAAAATCCCAGCCCAGGTTATCCAGTTTTGTGTAAAGGCTCAGGTTATAAGCGGCCGTTCCTGAATACAGAGGGCTTGGCATGACACATTTTCCCTTGTTGGCCCCATCCGTGAACACGGTAAACGATTCAGGCGCTGTAGCCGCTCAAAATTTTTGACAAAACTTCTCAAAACTTTTGACAAAAACTTTCCGGAAATATTTCCCGATTTTACAGACACGAAACGGAGGGCAGAACCCTCCGCTTTTTTGACAGTAA